>OGGQ01001401.1_pt1 | contig 31338 bp, 22 predicted proteins | sample 1571191 | NCBI WGS metagenome assembly OGGQ01 (sample SAMEA2582061, study PRJEB24529) | metagenome | biome: Human gut stool | place: China | collected 2011
ATGCGATACAAGGTTCCAGGGGCAATTGCGGTTTCCTAGGCAAGCTGGGGATGTGCCCCAGCCTTGCCGAACCATCTGCAAGATGGTCTTCCTAAATACCCTCAATACCAAAACGCCAAATACAAAATTGAAACAGTTGACAAATTCCAAAAAATCTGCTATACTGAAAGATAGCAACATAGCTTTCAAAAAATGGGGTGCACCACCTGCGGGTGCAGCCCTTTTTCTGTCTATTTGCAAACATTATCATAGAAAAGGAGTTGTCACCGATGCGTGTCAATGGAAAAGAAATCCCGCTGAACGCACCCATTTCCCTGCAAGCGTTTTTGCTGGAACAGCACTACGACCTCCGTACCATTGCAGTGGAACGGAATGAGGAAATTGTGCCGAAGGCAACTTATGCGGAAGTCATGCTGCAAGATAGCGATGTACTGGAAGTCGTTCACTTTATGGGCGGCGGTCAGTCCTCGAAAACAAAATAGGAGGAAGTTCCATGCAGAAAAAAGAATATGAAGATGATGTGTTGATGCTGGGCGGACATCCGTTCCACTCTCGTTTTATTTTGGGTTCGGGAAAGTTTTCCCTGTCCCTGATTCAAACCGTTATGGAGTACGGCGGCAGCGAAATTGCAACGATTGCTCTGCGGCGTGCCAATGCAGACAGCAAAGAAAACATTTTGGATTTTCTGCCGAAAAATATTACCTTGCTGCCGAATACATCTGGTGCAAGAAATGCAGAAGAAGCCATTCGGATTGCACGGCTTTCCAGAGAACTGGGCTGCGGTGATTTTGTGAAGGTAGAAATCATTCACGAAACCAAATATCTGCTGCCGGACAACGAAGAAACGATTCGGGCAACCCGTCAGCTTGCAAAAGAAGGCTTTATTGTCCTGCCGTATATGTATCCGGATTTGGTGGCTGCTCGGAAGCTGGAAGATGCCGGTGCGGCTGCCATTATGCCGCTCGGTGCACCGATTGGCAGCAATCAGGGCTTGCGGACAAAAGACTTTATTCGCATTTTAATTGATGAAATGAAGCTGCCGATTATCGTAGATGCTGGCATTGGTGCACCTTCTCAGGCGTGTGAAGCCATGGAAATGGGGGCTGCTGCGGTTATGGCAAATACTGCCGTTGCAACTGCCGGAGATTGTGCCGCAATGGCAACTGCTTTCCGCCTTGCCATTGAAGCTGGACGGCTGGCTTATCTGTCGAAGTTAGGCAGAGTTTTGGATAAAGGTGCAGAAGCATCCAGCCCATTGACTGGATTTTTGCAGGATTAAGGGGGAAGTTTCATTTGCGTACCATTTACGACCCGACGACCTACCAGCCGCACATGCAGCAGCTGGATTCTCAGATGTTTGAAGAAGTTCAAGCTGCCATGCAGGCATTTGAACAGACAACGTACACGGCAAAAGAAGTACAGGCTGCCCTGCGAAGCACAGCTTGCACCGTGCAGGAGTTCGCAGCCTTGCTTTCTCCGGCAGCACAGCCATTTCTGGAACAGATGGCAGAAAAGGCAAAGCGAGAACGGGAAAAGCATTTTGGCAACTGCGTGCAGCTGTTTACACCGCTTTATATCTCTAATTATTGTGAGAATGAGTGCGTTTATTGCGGATTTAACTGCAAGAATAAGATTCATCGCAGCCATTTGAACATGGAAGAAGTCGAAAAGGAAATGCAGGCAATCGCAAAGACCGATATGCGAGAAGTGCTGTTGCTGACAGGTGAAAGCCGTTCTGCATCCAGCGTGGAATATATCGGAAATGCCGTACAGATTGCGAAGAAGTATTTCCCGACCATCGGGCTGGAAGTTTATCCGATGAATGTCGATGAATACCAGTATTTGAATCAGTGTGGGGCGGATTTTGTAACCGTCTTTCAGGAAACCTACCATTTAGACTGCTATGAAAAGATGCATCAGGCTGGAGCAAAACGCTGTATGCCATACCGATTCTATGCACAGGAACGGGCAATTTTAGGCGGTATGCGTGGCGTTGGATTTGGGGCATTGCTGGGCTTGAGCAATTTCCGGAGCGATATGTTTGCAGCCGGATATCATGCATATCTGCTGCAAAAGAAGTATCCGCACGCTGAAATTGCCATGTCGTTCCCACGGCTGCGACCATATAAGAACCACGAAAAAACAGAAGAAAATGATGTTCATGAAACGCAGCTCCTGCAAATGATGCTGGCGGTTCGGATTTTCCTGCCGTTTGCCAGCATTACGATTTCTACCCGAGAACGGGCAGGTTTCCGAGACCATGTGTTGCCAATCAGTGCAACAAAGATTTCCGCTGGTGTCAATGTCGGAATCGGCGGACATACCGAAGAAGAACAAAAGGGCGATGCACAGTTTGAAATTTCAGACGGCAGAAGTCTTGCTGAAATTCATCAAGCCATTCTGGAACAGGGTATGCAGCCGGTTTATACCGACTACATCAACACAAATTTGCTATGAAAATACTCTGTGTAACGAATCAAGCCCTCTGTAAGAGCGATTATTTGCAGCAGTTGCAGAAAATTGCAGCTGTAAAGCCAGATGCGATGATTTTACGGGAGAAACAGCTTTCTGAAACCGCATATCAGACATTGGCGGAGCAAGTACAGCGTATTTGTCAGGGGCAGGGCGTGCAGCTAATTTGCAATCATCAGATTTCTGTAGCGGAACGCTTGTCCTTGCCCGTGCAGATTTCCGTTTCGCAGCTGGAGCAGGTAAGTGCATTGTTTGTACCGTTTGGGGTTTCTGTCCACAAGCTGGAGGAAGCAAAACAGGCGGAGCAGGCTGGAGCAAGCTGGGTGATTGCGGGGCATATCTTTGCAACTGCCTGCAAACCAGATTTACCGCCGAGAGGACTTTCCTTTTTGCAGGAAATCAAACAGGCAGTTTCCATTCCCGTCTATGGAATTGGTGGCATTCATGTGCAGAACGCTGCACAGGTGCAGGCAATTGGTGCGGATGGCATTTGTATGATGTCAGATTGGATGCAGGCAGAAGAGCCGGAACAGCTGATGCAGCAGCTGCGAGCAATCAAACCGGAGGAACAGCGATGAAACAACGCTATCAAATTATCACGATTTATGAAGAGGATCACGGCTGCGAGGGTATTCCAGAGGGGGAAGAACCGATGGATCAAGTGCTGTTGCGAACAGAAGCCGGCGAAGAGCATTGGACAAGAATTGCGGATGCTGTTTTGCTGAACCAGAACTGGAACGAAGGCGACTGGATTCTCTGGGAAATCGAATAAGCAATAAAAAAATCCCGATACAGATTTGAATGGAACTGTATCGGGATTTTTTGGAGAATAAATCAGAAACACTGCGTGCAGCAATTGTTTTATGGGAGGGCTGCACGCAAGAAGAAAGCAATTATTTGTGACCGTTTTCGTTATAAGTCACCCACTGATACTTTGCAGTCAGCGGTGTTGTGCCATCGAACGGTTTGAGCCAGTCGTCAACACCGATGCCCGGCCATACATTCATCATGATTTTGCCCGGTGTGGATGGAATGTTGGAGGTTGCCTTGTAAACTGCCTTTCCGTCTACATACCAAGTAATGGAATCTTTCTGCCAGTCGAAGCCATAGGTGTGATAGCCCTCGGAAGCATCAAAGCCCAAATCGTACATGTATTCGTGGTTGCCTACACCGTTGGTGTAGTAGTTGAACTGTACCTTTGTGGTGTCCTTGCCGAGAACTTCCACGTCAATTTCATCCCACGGGTTGTTGTCGCTCGGCCCTGTATAGGTGAAGAATGAGGAAACAACACCGTCATTTTTGATTGCCTGCATGGAAGTTTCATAGTAGCCGTAAGAATAGAAATCATTGGTTCTGTATTCTGCACCGATGTAATGATATTGCCCAGTAGGGTCTTTGTCAATGGTCAGATTCAAAGCGTTGTCTTTGAAGGTTGCGTTGGAAGCTTTCCAGACGCAGTCGAACGGATTGCCGTTTGTCCAGCCATCAGATGCGATAAATTCCTTGGCTGTGCCTGCTCGGAAGTTTGCATACATCGTTGCGTTTGGATCAGGTTTGTTGGTAGAAGGCTGATCTGGCTTTGTCGGCTGGTCAGGCTGACTTGGATTGGAATTGTTTTTCAATACATTCTTTTTCAGCAGACAGAGGTCTACAACATTAACGATATTATCTTTTGTCATATCGGCATTAACACCTTGTTCAGCGGTCAATGTTGCCTTGCGAATCAAGTATTTTTGCAGCAGAATCACGTCTGCAACATTGACAGCACCATCTTGATTGACATCGCCGACTGTTCCAGTGTTGCCCGTATTTGCGTTGTTCAGGGAAATCAAATAGGTGAGCGGAGAGTTCCAATAAATCGCGATTTCGTTTGTAGAATAGCTTTCGGAGTGGTCAACGTAGCATTTTGCAGGGGCAGTGGTTGCCAAATATGCCTTTGCAGCACTGTCCTCTAAGTTGGAGTTGACACCGCCGACTACCATGCCATGCATTGCCTGTTTTTTCGCCATAGATGGGCGGTGATGCGGATTCTGCGGGGAAACCGTACCAAATCCAGTGACAAAGCATTCTCCGATCGGATTGCTGCCGAGCAGATAATGCAAGTTTGATGCAGAAACATTTAAATAAGAAGTATCATCGGTCAGCTGATAAGCCAGCCCTAAAATTACACCAGCATTGGCAACCGTCATATTGCTGCCCCAGTTGAAATTAACAACGGAAACGCCATACGGACTGGATTTTGCAGTAGAAACAAACTGGTCAGCCTCTTTCAAAACGGCTTTCTTTGCCTTTGCATACATGGTTTGGTTTGGATTTTCCATGGTCAGGATGGCGATATTGCCATAGTCGCCGACAGTAGTCCAGTCCATGCCAGTTTTCGCAGCAGAACCGATAAAGTTTTGCAGATAGGATTCTTCTCCGGTTGCTCGATACATCTGCATCGCTGCCCAGTAGCGTTCATCCGTATCGCTGGTATCTTCATAAGCACCGGTAGTGATATCCTCCGGATTCTCATAGATGAGTTTCGGATTTTCTTCTAAGAAATCCCATGCTTTCTTTGCTGCATTCAGGCAGGTGTTGGCGAAATTCGGGTCAACATCCTGATAGAATTCATATGCCATTGCCATGGAAGCACAGAAATCCGCAGTTGCTGTGGTTGTGATCGGCGTTACGATCAAGGCATCTGTTTCGTTTTCCGGCATCACATAGCCTGGGAAATTTTCGCAGGTGACTTTGTGGTGAACACCGCCGGATTTTGCATCCTGCATTTTCAGCATCCATTCCAGTTCGTACCGGGTTTCGTCCAGAATATCCGGAACACCGTTGCCACTCTCCGGAATGCCAGTTGCATCGCCGTAAGAGGATGGAGAAGCAGCATATGCATAGAGCAGATCGGCAACAGTCTTTGCTCCCGGAACAACATAACGTCCATAGTCGCCAGCATCGTGCCAGCCGCCGTTCACATCAATGGTTTCAGATGTACCATAGATGGTTGCTTTTGTGTTGTGGCAGGCAACATGTCCGAAAGTATCATCTTCAATTTCCGTTCCGCACCGCTGCAAATACAGCATTTTTACAGAGTCAGTCAAGAGCGTATCATAAACATCATCTGAAATGGTAAAGGTGTAAGATTGGTCTAAATCACCGCAGGTGATGTAATAAGACCCCGGCTCTGTAACAGCAGAAAAATCACCTGTCCATTCGGTTTCTCTTGCAGGGTAATTGTTGATGCTGTCGGATAATGTTCCGGTGTAAACAGTCTGTTTGGTGTCTGCATTGACAACGGAGAAGGTTGTTTCACTGGTTACATCTCGGAATACTGCCGTTTTTTTGCTGTTTGACTGATAGCCGACCTGATCCGTTATAATAGACGGTTCGTATGGCTGAAATGAAGTATAGTCAACCTTGCTGTCATCAATCAGTTCCAAAGATACGTTGTCCAGATAAATAGTATGCGGTGCAACATCTTTTCCTTCATAGCCGCAGTTGAAAACCAGTTTGGACATGATGTCAGTTTCCTGCTTCATGGTGAAGGTGTAGTCTACTGTCTGTGTTTCAGCGGTCAGATCTAAGCCTTTCCAAGTGTAAGACTGATACGTTCCGCCATTCTGCTGAATCATCTGTTCAACGGTGCAATCTTCGGTAGAAGAAATATCATATTTCAAGCGATAAACACCATTTTGATAGAGCGGTACAACATCATAGCCGACTTGTACAGAATAGTTCAGCGTGCCGACACTGTTGACGGTTAACGCTAATTTTCCATTTTCTACGCCCATCGAGCAGCTTCCGCCGCTTGCCTTGTAGGTTGACCAGCCGGAAGTACCATTGGAAAAATCCGAAGATAAAATGGTAGTTGCTGCTGAAGCAGAAAACGAGGGCAGTACAGCAAAACTTGTTGCTGCTATAGCACCTGCTGCAATGGCAGCAATGCTTTTTTGAAAAATGTGACGATGCATAAAAACTCCTCCTTTGAACGATAAAGACCGATTGAATTTATCAAATCTGAATAAAATTTGTGCATGAGAATGCTTTCATTACTACTAATATAGCACAATTTTCGGAGTTTCTATATCAAATAATTGCGATTTTTATCAGAATTTTGTCTTGTTTTGATTGCGTTTTTTCAAAAGGTATGGTATAATGAAAAAAAGGGGGCAGGAACACGATGAATATTGAAAAGGAACTGACTTACGTTGCTTTTTTAAATCGGGAATACCAGCGTTCTCATTTGGCATATGATCGGGAGATGGAATTTTTTAGAGCCATTCAGCAGGGCGATATCGAAATGGCTCACCGGTTATTCAAACCACTGGGCAGTGAAAAAATGGGGGCTTTGAGTGAGAATCCGCTCCGGAATTTGATTTATCATTTTGTGATTACCGTTGCATTTCTGACACGCTATTGCATTGAAGGCGGAATGGAGATGGAAGAAGCCTTTAATCTCAGTGATATTTATATCCGCAGTGCTGACCGCTGCCAAAAAGAGCAGGAAATAAGTGTGCTGCATCGACAGGTGATTGATGACTTTGCCCAGCGGATGCAGATTATCCATAAGAAAACCATTTATTCAAAACCAATTTTGGTGGCGTTGGATTACATTTATGACCACTTACATACCAAAATCACGCTGCAAGCATTGGCGGAGGAAGTGCACCTCAGCCCGTCCCATTTGTCCAAGCTGTTTCATAGAGAAATGGGGCTTACGATTAGCGATTACATCCGAAAGAAACGAGTAGAGGCAGCCGGAAATATGCTGAAGTTTTCGGATTATTCCTGTGCAGAGATTGCAAACTATCTCTGTTTTAGTTCAGAGAGCCATTTTATTCAGATTTTTAAAAAGGAGATGGGAAAGACTCCGAAACAGTATCGGGAATTATTCTTCCGGAGAAATTGGAATACACAAACCAAGCTTTAAAAGGAGGAATTACAGATGGATTACAAACCATATAAGCCGTTTCATGATAACGGTAAGGATTTTGCAAAGTTAGCAGTTACCTGTCAAGTCTTGCAGGACATGGAAAAAGAAGATCAGGCAAAGGGACAAACAACAATAAGTTCCAAGGATGTAAAACCAAGGACAAAGGAACAAGAAAAAGCAGACAACATATATTGTATCTGTTGTGCTTCAATTGTGGGACTGTCTATTTTGGTTACGATTATAGCATTGATTGTTCAGCATTTCATATAAAAAATCCATCCGGCTGCCGTATTTCAACGGGCAACCGGATGGATTTTTTCTTATTGACGTCTGGAACGATATTCTGACCAGAGCGTTTTTGTTTTTTCGGAGGTTTGTTCTCGGCTAGCAGTGATTTCGCCTGTCCATCCATTCAAATAGATTTGCTGGGTGTGTTGGAATAAGCTGCAAGCACCTCGTACGCCGGATAGTACTGGAAAGCATACCCGTGGATTTGCTTGAGTGGATACCTGTTCACAAGTCAACTCGTCTTCCAAAATCAAGCCTTTTAATGGCAGGGATAGCAGAAATTTGGAGAGATGAGCCGTGATTATGATTTTTCCGGCAGCTTGTTCTTCGGATAGCGGTTGTTTTCCGTCATAAATGAGAATATCCCCTTTGGAAAGCCCTGGCATACAAGGGCGACCTTGTGTTTTTCCGCTACCGCTCGGGAAAACCATGTGTGTCAACGGTTCTTTCTGCTGTCCGATGCATTTCTTTTGCAGCACCATTTCCGTATAGTTGGGAAGGTTCAAATACCAGTGGTAGGCTTCTCTTCGCCATGTGGGACGATTGTCTTTCCACTGAATGGAGGGGTTTTCCATAGAGGCTAAGACTTCCTTTAAAACCAGATAATGCACATCATCAACATCTGAGATTGACCCCGCTTCATATAAGCGGTTTCCGGCAGCTAAGAACAAATCTGCCAGCAATTTTACCAGTTGGTCTTGTAATTTCAGGAATTGTTTTCGATAGGTTTCGGATTTTTGTGTGCACCGAATTTTTTTCCGTAGTTTTTTTCCTGCCCAGTCTGGCATGGGGAGCATACCGGCAGCATATTGATATTGAATCCCAGATGGTAAATTTGGATGCGTTTTCCGCAGGCTTTTTTTCAGGTGTTGAATGGAAATGCGGCTGTTCAATACGCTCAGCAACGTATAATGCCAGCAAGCAATGTTGGTATTTTGAAAGCGTTTGTAATATTGATTCAGTTCCGACAGGGACATTCGGGAGAGGTCATAGGATTGATAGACTTGTACTCGATTTTCCAGCAGCTGTAATTTCTCCTGTACCACTTTAAAATCCGATCGCATCAATCGTCTTCCAATATAATCAATATAGCGGTGTACCATCCACGAACGAATCCCATCTCGGTTGTGGAGCAGGGCATAGACATTTTTAAAACTCTGCTTCTTTCGGAAAGTTGGAAAATAATACAGCAATTTGTTCCAATGTTCCACACAGAAATAAAGTCTGCCGTTGATATAAATGACAATATCATCCATATCATCGGAAACGGAATAGGGGCGGTCAAATAAGTGCAGGGTTGTTTTAAAAAAGCTATGAATCACATGGTTATACATGTTTTGCATATAGCTGCCCATCAAGGGGGTGCAAGTGGTGGGGTAGAATGCACTTAAAATGCTGCGGCTGTCGAATAAAATGCTTTCCTCACTGGGAAGAGTCGTTTGCCGGACGGTTAAGGCGAATAAATGATGGCTTTCCGGGTCAACAAAAATGGAAATCTGCATTTGCACGTCAAACTTGGTAAATAGAATTTGAGCTGCCTTTTCCAGTTTCCGTAGAAAATCATCTTCCGGAGGGGTCGTGCCGGCTGGCAGTCCATAGTAAAGAAGTTGGTCGGTGTTGTGATAACACATGGTAATAGTAGGTTTATCGTTCCAAATCAGTTCACTATCCCAGCCGCAGCCAATTTGAATTTGTGTTTCGTTCAGAATGCCGTCTTGCTGAATGGTATTCAGAACCGCAAATTCTGTAAATGTTCTTGCTTCTTGAATGATAATATGAAATTGCACCTGTTCCGGCGAAACAGATTCCGCTGCTGCAATTTTCTGCCGATAGGATTCCCGACTTTCTAAAATTCGTTCAATGTTGCGGTACAGGGCATATTTTTTGACGTTTGTATAAACAGGCAAGTCCGCTTTACAATTGGGCATCCATTCGGTTCGATCAGTTTTATTTTCAGAAACGACAATGGTTGCCGTCATCCAAACATGATATTGTAAGACATCCTGAAAGTGCATGGCAAAATAGGCATCCAGTTCTTCTGGTTCGTATTGTTCCGGAATACAAAAAAACCGAGGAACACGCAGTCCATATTCATGTAGATGAAATAAAATAGATGCTTCTGCACCGGGATGATAGAGCGTATAATTCACAAAGTCGATGATCAAGGCGTTTTTTCACTCCTAATTAAAGTCGAATTTAGTTTTGTTTCATCTGCATCATTTTATGCTTATCTTTATTCTATCACGATTTTATTGCTGCTTTTACTGTGGATTTCTAAACTTTTTATATCTTATTTTCAATAACTTCGGAAAAGAACCGCTTTTCCTTGTAGAAATCTGTTGATTTTTGGGGAAAATTCAGATTTTTTGACGGGTTTTGCTGCGTTGAGAACTTGCTTGACAAATGGTCAGAAAACGAGTATACTGTACATAGAACTGGTTTTATGAAATTTGGCAGAATTTCATAGAAAAAGCGGATGGATAAAAGCAATCAGACCCAGAGGAGTGAAACTATGGCTACGAATGACGCAACCATTGTCAAAATTAAACATGAAATCTTAGAAGAAGTTGCAAAACTGGTTTTCGCCGGAAAATTTGAAGAGGAAAAAGATGAATTGCCATTGCGATTGATGCCAGGGCCAACGGCAAAATATCGTTGCTGCGTCTATAAAGAACGGGAAATTGTGCGGCAGCGGGTTCGTTTGGCAGAGGGCAGAAATGTAGAGGGTGCACCAAATAATTTGGTGGTACAGGTTGTGCGGGCAGCCTGTGAAGAATGTCCGATTTCCCGTTATGTTGTCACAGACAACTGTCAGAAGTGCATGGGAAAAGCGTGTCAGCAGTCTTGCCGATTCGGTGCGATCGATATTGGACGGACACGGGCACATATTAACCCCTCGCTCTGTAAAGAATGCGGAAAATGTGCGAAAGCCTGTCCGTACAATGCGATTGCAGACTTGATCCGACCATGTAAGCGGAGTTGCCCAGTGAATGCAATGACGATGGATGAATATGGTGTCTGTCAGATTGACGAGAGCAAATGCATTCAGTGCGGGCACTGTATTCATAGCTGCCCATTCGGAGCAATTAGTTCCAAGGCATTTTTGGTAGATGTCGTAAAGGCGTTAGTTGCTGGAAAGCGGGTCGTTGCAATGATTGCCCCGAGTGCGGAAGGACAGTTTGGGGATGGTATTACCATTGCCAGCTGGAGAGAAGCCCTGCAGCAGGTCGGATTTGCCGATTTGGTGGAAGTGGCATTGGGTGCAGATATGACCGCCAACGCAGAAGCAGCAGAATGGATGGAAGCGTATCAGGAGGGCAAGAAGAAGACAACTTCCTGCTGTCCAGCATTTGTAAATATGATTGAAAAGCATTATCCGATGCTGAAAGAGAATATTTCCACAACCGTTTCCCCGATGTGTGCCGTATCTCGAAAGCTGAAAGCAGAACATCCGGGAACGATTACAGTCTTTATTGGGCCATGTGTTGCAAAGAAGAGTGAAGTTTTGGAACAGCGTCTGGAGGGAAATGCAGACTATGTTTTGACGTTCGGGGAAATTCGTGCCATTATCCGAGCAAAGGGCGTTACATTGAAGCCAGAGCCGAACGAACAGCAGGACGGTAGTGTATTCGGAAAGCGGTTTGGTGATAGCGGCGGTGTTACCGCAGCCGTTCTGGAGAGCATGAAAGAACAGGGCTTTACCGAAGAAGTCAACATTCATAAGTGCAATGGTGCAGAAGAATGTAAGAAAGCCTTGCTGCTGATGAAGCTGGGCAGATTGCCAGCAGACTTTGTAGAGGGTATGGCGTGTGTCGGCGGATGTGTTGGTGGACCAAGCCGACATATTGAACCAGAAGTGACGAAGCGAAACCGTGATAAATTGATTGGGCAAGCAGATGACCGGAACATTTCCGAGAATTTGCATCGGTTTGCAGATATTGACAGCATTAATATGCATCGTTCTGCATCGGAAACCGAAGAAGCCGCAAAGTAAATAGAACAGCAGATAGGAAAAAGCAGCTGCCGGAAAATCCGACAGCTGCTTTTCTGTGAGATAAAATTGAGATAGGTAGAGGAAATCGAGTTTATTCTGCCTTTGCCTGACAGTTGGAACAAATCGGGCAATGTTCGCACAGCAGATTCCGCAAGGCAGTTGCACTGCTGCTGTGGATTCGTGCAACTGGCACAGAGTTCTTCTTTGCGGCTTTCATTGCACCCTGAATCATTTTGTGGGAAACGGTGTTGGTGAACAGAATCATCAAGTCCGGAGAACCGATTTTCTTTTCCAGCGGGCCAGTTTCCTTTGGAAATACCTTTGCCTTACAGCCGTGTTCCTGACAGATATCTGTATACTTCCGGCTCATACATTCGTTTCCACCGATAATTACAACGCTCATAAAATCCTCCTTGTTTGGATCGTGTCAATTACTCATTGTTGATTACTTCTATGTGATGGTTTATCACGAATTAGTTAGTCATGACTAACTAATGAAACTAGTCAGTTATTGGTGACTAACTATAGGATACCACACCGCACAGGATTTGTCAAGCAATTTTTTCAGGAATAGGGAAAAACCGTCTTTTCCAAAGGAAAACGGCAAAAAAATTGCAGAAAAAAAGGAAAGCAAGGCAAAAATTTGCTTGCTTTCCCGTTTGCTCAGAAATAAAATTACGAAATGCTTATTCCACAACAACCTTATGGAACACTTTTTTGCCCTTCTTGATGATGGTTTCGCCGTCCAGAGTGATGATTGCCTTCGGATCTGTTACCTTTTCATTGTTGACGGAAACGCCCCCCTGCTGTACCAACCGGCGAGCTTCACCATTGGAAGCACACAGTCCAGCCTTTACCATCAAAGTCAGAATGCCCATTCCGCCATCCTGTAAATCTGCCGCTGGAATTGCAGTTGTCGGCATATTTTCGCTCGAACTGCCGCTGGTGAAGATTGCCTTTGCAGCATCCTGAGCTTGGTCGGCAGCTTCTTTTCCGTGTACCAGTTCGGTCAGAGAGTAAGCAAGCAGTTCCTTTGCCTGATTCAGCTGCTGTCCTTCGAGTGTTCGTTCCATTTCTTCAATCTGTTCAATCGGAACAAATGTCAATAACTTCAGGCACTTGATGACATCTTGGTCAGAAACATTCCGCCAGTACTGGTAGAATTCGTACGGTGTTGTCTTTTCTGCATCCAGCCAAACAGCACCCTTTTCGGTCTTACCCATTTTCTTACCTTCCGAGTTCAGGAGCAGGGTAATGGTCATTGCATAAGCATCTTTTCCGAGCTTCCGGCGAATCAGTTCCGTACCGCCGAGCATATTTGCCCACTGGTCATCGCCGCCGAACTGCATGTTACAGCCGTAATCCTGGAACAGCTTGTAGAAGTCATAGCTCTGCATAATCATATAGTTGAATTCGAGGAATGTCAGACCCCGTTCCATCCGCTGTTTGTAGCATTCGTGGGTCAGCATCCGGTTGACGCTAAAGCAAGCACCAACTTCCCGCAGAACATCAATATAGTTCAGGTTCAGCAGCCAGTCGCCATTGTTGACTACAATCGCCTTATCTTCGGAGAAGTCAATAAAGCGGCTCATCTGCTTTTTAAAGCAGTCAACATTGTGCTGAATGGTTTCCTTTGTCATCATTTTCCGCATATCGGTCTTGCCGGACGGGTCGCCAATCATTGCCGTACCGCCGCCAATCAGGATAATTGGCTTGTTTCCAGCCATTTGCAGCCGCTTCATCAGGCACAGTGCCATGAAGTGCCCAACATGCAGGCTGTCAGCGGTCGGGTCGAAGCCAATGTAGAATGTTGCTTTTCCGTTGTTGATGAGTTCTGCAATTTCTGCCTCATCGGTCATCTGTGCAATCAAGCCACGCCGTTTCAGTTCTTCAAATACTGTCATGTTTTTCATACAACCTTTCTGAAAATTTGTTCAGGAGCATAAAAAAACGCCCCTGACAAGCGAATTTGTCAGAGGACGATGTTATCATTCACCGTGGTACCACCTCAGTTCATCAGCTGTAGAAAAAACAGCTGACCTCAAGCATGCTGTAACGGGCATACCCGGACAACCCTACTGCAAATCTGGTTCAGGCAGTCGACTCCGAGATGTATTCGCCGTGCAGCCTGCCTTTTTCCACCACCCAAAGGCTCTCTGAAAAGCTGTAGAACGGTTACTCTTTCTCATCCACGCCATTTTTTCTATTCTACCATAGGCAGCCGGATGTTGTCAAGTGGATTTTTAAAAATTTTCACCGCTATCTGTTTCGGAGTCAATGGCGGTATATTCTCGGTCAAAGGTAATAATTGTATAGTATTGTATGGGTTGAGCAGCCAGAGCAGATTCAATCATTTCTTTCAGCTGGTCATTTTTATAGACACAGTCGAATGGCACAACCAAATCAAAAATCAAGTTGGTGTGTGTTTCACCGGCAACCATCCGAAAATCGTGCATATGTAAATGTGGGTCGAGTTGATGCAGAATATGCAGGAGCATGGAACGGCAGGCGTTAATCTGTTCGTTGTCCAGTTCCATCGGATCCATGTGAATGGTCATGTTGATTTGCAGCTGGTTTTGAATCTGGTGTTCGATGTTGTCCACCAAGTCGTGAATAGCAACAAAATCCGAATGACTGGACACTTCCACATGACAGCTTCCGATTCGTTTGCCCATGCCATAGTTGTGGATGACTAAATCATGAATCCCTAAAATTTCGGGATGAGAGCGAATCAGCTGGCAAATCTGCTTGACCAATGCAGCATCTGCCGGCTTCCCCAGCAAATCATCGACGGTATCTTTAATAATGTCATAAGCCGTTTTCAGGATAAACAGGGAAACCAAAATCCCCATCCACCCATCTAATGGAAAATCCGTAAACCGAGAAACCACCAGCACAATCAGTGTCGAAGTTGTCGCCAGCACATCGCTGTAACTATCTTTGGCAGTTGCAAGGATGGCAGAAGAGCGGCACTGTTTTCCTAACTTCTGGTTAAACAGTGCCATCCAGAGTTTGATAAGGATGGAGAGCAGGAGAATTCCCAGCACCAGCCAGCGGAATGTAACCGGAGCAGGATGCCGCAGCTTATCGAAGGAATCTCGCAGCAGTTCCACGCCCATAATGGCGATGAGTACGGCAATCAGCAGGGAAGTGAGATATTCCATTCTGCCGTGTCCGAACGGATGCCCTTTGTCGGCAGGCTTTGCAGCCATGCGATAGCCGAAAAAAGTAATCAGGCAGTTTGCACAGTCCGACAGGTTATTGAACGCATCGGAGAGAATCGCAATCGAGCCGGAAAGACTTCCGGCAAGGTATTTGATACTGAATAACAGGATGTTGCAGACCATGCAAACAACGCTGCTCAATGTCCCGTAAGCCTTCCGAACAGAGGGGTTTTCGATGTTTTTGGGGTCTGGAATCATCCGATTTACGAAAAAGTTTGTTAGCAACCTAGACACCTTCTCTTTCATTGCTTTTGTTCAAGTTCGTGCATTTTATTCTAACAGAGAAATAAAAATCTGTCAAGTTGTTTTTTAGTCACATTTGTTTAATAAAATTTCTCACAAAATTTACACAAATTTATTTGAGATTCTTTAGGAAAAATTGTATAATAAAAAAGGAAATGTGATAGGTACGGGAGCGTTTCAAATTGTGTTGCAACGCACGGGAAAATGACGTTTCCGTATATCGTCCGCAGTCCGTATGTGGGAAACCGTATACAATTTATGTTTATGAACAGAAAGGAAAAGCTATGAAGAAGATAACCAAAATTATTTCTTTTTGTGCTGCTGTTACAATGGCAGCGACTGCTGTTCCAGCCTCTTCGTTATTGATGGCACAGGCAGCCGATGTGGCAAAGATTACGGTCGGAAAAGATGCAGCACCGATTGTAGTAAACCCTGGAGACAAGGAAGTAGAAATTCCCCTGTACATGGAAACCACGAGAGATGTCGAAGGTATTTCGTTTGGATTTGTAACCACAGGAGAAGGGAAAGCAACAAAAGAATTGTTGAATGCAAACAGCGATACTTACATTGTTGCCGAACCAGCTGATGCATTTGTTAGCCTTGGTAAGTGGGAAAAGAATCCGGCTGGCTTGAGCTGGGGCGTTCCGTCCTCTGGTAAAGCAGTTGTAAAGGCAAGTGACGTTTCTCCAGATGAACCGTTCATCTCACTGTATTACAACATTCCAGATGAGAAAACGGTAACAACAATTGCGCAAAATAACGGCTTTGAAAAGGTCAATGATGGAGATAAGGCATATTATGACTTCCCGTTAGACATCGATAGAGAAAGCATGAATAGCAAGGACGGAAAGTTGTTCACTTGGATTGGGCCAAATAATACACACTATGAAGACGAAGCAGAAGTCAGCAACACGGTGATTCGTGTTTATGTTACACCGGATGCTCCAGATGTAACTACAACAACTGCAACCACAACCACAACTGCACAGACAACCACTACTACAGTTACCACTACAACCGATGATACAAAGGATGACACCCTGCCGCAGTTGAATGTAAATGGTGGCAAAGACCTCTTTGTAGAACCGGGACAGCAGGAAGCAGAAATTCCGCTGTATATAAAGAATCCGATTGATACAACAGCGTTGTCTTTCGGCTTTAAGCTGGATGCAGCAACCGTAGCACTGTTGGATAGCAGCAATTATGTTACCCATGAAGCATCCGATCCGTTTGTTAGCCTTGGTAAGTGGGAAAAGAACCCGAAGGGCTTGAGCTGGGGCGTTGCATCCTCTGGTAAAACAGTTGTAAAGGCAAGTGACATTTCTGATGATGAAGCAATTGTCAGCCTGTATTACAATATTCCGAATAAGGCAACCGTACAGACAATTGCGGATGACAACAAGATGGAATTAAAGACTGGTACTTATAATGGAAAAACTGTTAAGTATTATGAATTCCCGCTGCAATTTGACCGGGAAAGACTGAACAGCAAGCTGGGTCACATCGTTGAATGGTCTAGTGCAACGGATTCGCACGTAAAGGCAAACTATGTAGGCAACAATCTCTGCGTAGTAATGGAAACGGTATCTAGTGATAATCCTGAAATCAATGTCAACAAGGACGAAATTGTAATTGTTGATGCTGGTCAGAAGGAAGCAGAAATTCCGCTGTACATGAAGAATGCAGAAGATACTGTTGGTATTACCGTTGCATTCAAGACCGATGCAGAGGGCAAGCCAACACAGGAACTGTTGAATAAAAACAGCGATACTTATGTTATTGCTGAACCAGCAGATGTATTTGTAAGCCTCGGTAAATGGGAAAACAATCCGAAGGGCTTGAGCTGGGGCGTTCCGTCTAATGGTAAAACAACTGCATTGGCAAGCGATATTTCAGAAGAGGAAGCATTCTTCTCGCTGTATTACAACATTCCGAGCAAGGAAGATGTTGAAAGCATTGCAGAAGCAAACGGCTTGGAAGAAAAGAAGGATGGAGAAGGAAGCACTTATTATGACTTCCCGCTGGTATTCGAAAGAGAAAAGCTGAACAACAAGGATGGTAAGCTGCTTGACTGGATTGGACCGAACGATGTTAGCATTCGGGAACGTGCAATTTATCAGGACAATATACTCCGTGTATATACAGACAGAAAGAATATCACACAGGTAGATACCAGAGTAGAAGTTTCTGGTGAAGAAACAACCGATGCAAGCGGAAATACTGTAGATTCTCACAAGATTTTCGTAGAACCGGGTCAGCAGGAAGCAGAAGTTCCGCTGAAGGTATATGATGCAGTTGATGCAACCGCTGTTTCCTTTGCATTCCAGACAGATGGAGAAGGTGCAGCAACACAGAAGCTGCTGAATAGCGAAGGTGCATATCAGGATGGTTTCTATGCATTTGCAGATGCACTGCTCAATCTGGGCAAGCCGCTGGATAACAATGCAGAACTCATTTGGGGTATTTCTGGTGATGGTGTGAAGATTGCAACCGCTGACAGCATGCCGGATGGTTCTGATATTCTCTCCATCTACTACAATATTCCGAACGTAACAGCTGATGATTTGGCAGCAATGGGCGGAAAGCTTGTAAAGGCAGATGATCCGGATAACATCAAGGGCAAGGATTACTATGAATTCCCGCTGAACTTCGACAAGGAAAAGAAGAACAGCAGAGGCGGTTTTGCACTTGAATGGATTACCAAGGATGAAGAACAGGTAGACGTAACATATGTAGATGGTTCGATCTGCGTACTGGTTCCGGAAGAAACCACAACTACAACTACCACCACAACAACTACAACGACGACTACTACCACAACAACTACCACCACAACAACCACTACAGCAAAGCCAACCACTACAACTACAAAGGCTACCACAACCACAACAACCACTACTAAGAAGCCGCTGGTTCCGCTGTACGGTGACGTAAACGTGAACGGTCAGGTTACTATCGTAGACGTTGTTCTCCTGAACAAGGCAATCGCTGGTAAGGTAACACTGGATGAACAGGCATTCTTGAATGCAGACTGCGGTAATGTAGATCAGGTTCTGGATGAACACGACCTGAATGCATTGATGCAGTATCTGGTAGGTTATGTACAGCAGCTGCCGGGTGAAATGAAGTAAGATTCGTTTCGCTTTCAATAGCAAACAAAACAAAAAACAGGGGTCTGCCGCTGAAAAGCGGTAGACCCTTTTGTATATGAAATTGGCGTGAAAAAATTCTCCCTGCATGTCCGGAAAAGGATTGCAAGTTGCAAGGCGGCGTGTTATAATAAAAGAAAACAAGAGTTCAGGGAAGGACAATTTCTGATGAATCATTTGCTAAAAAAATGCCTGTGTTTGTGTTTGCCAGTCGTTCTGCTCAGTGGCTGTACATCGCCATTTCAGAAAGAAGAATCGGATGGTTCTGGCTATCTATTTACTTATACACTTTTAGGAAATCCAGAGAATTTAGATCCATTGCTGGCAACAGATGCCTCTTCAAAATTGATTTTGCGGAATATGATGCAAGGACTGCTGGAAGAAAATCCAGATGGAACGCTGTCGAACGGCGTTGCAGATAGCTATACCATGCAGGACGATGGATTGCTGTATACGTTTCACTTGCGGGATGATTGCTATTGGTATTTTGACGAGAATCAAAACGAACAGATTGATGATGGTGAAACATGGAAAGTTACTGCACAGGACTTTGTCTATGCATTTCAGCGAATGTTTTTAGCAGAAACCCGTTCTCCCTATCGAGAAACGTTCTCCTGCCTGCTGAATGCCGCTGAAATCATGCAGGGAACAGTAGATGCTTCTCAGATTGGCGTAACTGCACAGGACGACCAGACATTAATTTTCCAGCTTGCAGAGCCAAACAGCCGCTTTCCGGAACTGCTGGCAACGACTGCCGCCTTGCCTTGCAATGAAACCTTTTTTCAGCAGACAAAGGGACGGTATGGACTGGACGAAACTTCTGTGATTTCCAACGGTTCTTTTTATCTGCGGAAGTGGTTTTATGACCCCTATGGAAGCGATAATGTAATCTATATGCAGTGTAACTCTGCAAACGATTCCAAAGAAGCAGACCGGAAAATCTACCCCTCTGACTTAACATTTTTGATTCGGAAAAAGCAGGCACAAGCAGAAGAAGCGTTTGATTCCGAACAGTCGGATATTTTAACGACTTCGATTTATCCGAAACAAGAGCTTGCACAGCCAGATGTCTATACAGTGAATTCTTATTCTTCGATGACATTGGGCTTGGTGTTCAATCCGACGAATACAGCCTATGCCAATACAAATATCCGCAAGGCTCTCTCAGAGAGTATTGACCGCTCCAACATCGGTGCAGACTCTGATGGGGACTTAACAGGGGCTTCCGGCATTGTTCCGCCTGATACCCGTGTAGACGCTGTACGGTATCGAGATAACGTCCCAGAGCCGTCCGCAACCTATCAGAATGAAACTGCCAAGCAGGACTTTGAGAAGGGCTTACAGGAGCTGAAAATGGATTCCTTGCCATCTGACCAAATTCTTGTTTGTCCGGAACTGATGGATTGTTCTTACCTGCATGAAATTCTTCAGAACTGGCAAAAGACATTTGAATTTTACATTGGTATTGAAGAAGTAACCGCTTCAGAATATCAAGACCGACTGGAATCGGGAAATTATGGCATTGCACTTTATGGCGTTACCGGTTCAGAGAATAATCCAGCGTCTGTGCTGTCTGCATTTTGTTCCGACCAGAACCCATTCTATCAGAACGAATCTTTTGATGCAATGATACAGCAGACTACAACTTGTAACAATGCTGCACAGCTGACCGACCTTTGTATGCAGATGGAAAATCAACTGCTTTCCGAATACAGCTTCATTCCGGTGTATTATAAGAAAACATATCTGGTTTATCGAAATGAAAACCGAGATATTTTCTATGACCCTTACAGTGGTATCATTGATTTCCGGATTGTCAAGTATTTTGGAGAATAAGCTGCGATTGATTAGCAGAATTTACCTTGTTACATTTCTGCCGTTTTTGCATACAATATAGCAATAGCGGTACGCACCGCAGAGGTCGGGGAACTGTGATGGCAGAAATGCAATCGAAAAGCGGCAGTTCTCCGAGGAGGGAACTGCCGCTTTGCCATAGATTCTGTCTGTCATAGCTCTGAACCGGCAGACAGAGAAACGGTGCAGATGTGCACAGACCTGCTGCCGTTTCCTTGTAGTTATGCCTGTATGTAGGAATCCCTGCGTACAGGCATTTCTGCTGCCGGATGGCAGAAGTGTGCGTGTTTTTGCTGTTCTCTCTGCTGTGCCAGCAGAGCATATTTTTTTCTGGTTGCAAGTCCGCCACGAATATGGCGTTCCTGCTTATTTTTTTCTAGAATCATCTTTACCCCTGCATAGAGGTGGGGGTCTAAATTGGGAAGACGTTCGCTGACATCTTTATGAACCGTGCTCTTAGAAATGCCGAACCATTCCGCAGCTGCACGAACAGTGGCTTGTTGTTCCAGAATATATTCGCCGAGAATAATGGCACGTTCCCTTGGCTGTTGTTTCATAGCTGCTCCCTCCAAAATTATCCGCACAGCGTGGGAAACGTGCAGGATTTCCCACTGGGATTGTAGAAATTGTTATATCTTATGTAGTGGAGCGGAAAAAAAGAACAAAACTTTCCGGAAAAACGCAAGTGCTCCACTGGTGGAAGAATAAAAAACCAGCGGAGCACCTGCAATTTTGGTTGGAATTATTCACATCGCTATCGGAAATTTACAATGTGAACAATTTTATTATAATAGACTTTTGGCATACCGTCAATTCTGCTTTTTGTCGAATTTTGTCGATTCTTGTCGAAGCGAAAAAGAATTAGAAAAACAAAAAAAGCCCGTTTGAAACGGACTTTTTTGTACCATGATAACCATGGTAAATATGGGGTGGGAGATGGGATTCGAACCCACGATCTTCGGGACCACAATCCGACGCTTTAACCAGCTAAGCTACACCCACCATGTATGGCGCGCCTTACTGGATTCGAACCAGTGGCTTACTGCTTAGAAGGCAGTTACTCTATCCAGCTGAGTTAAAGGCGCATTTTGAAAAATTGGAGCGGGTGATGGGAATCGAACCCACGTAGCCAGCTTGGAAGGCTGGAATTCTACCATTGAACTACACCCGCAAGGTATTTCGTTTTTGTTGTTTTTGTGTCTCACAACGTATATTATTATAGCACGTCTTTCCGGATTTGTCAACCGATTTTTTGAAAAAAATCATATTTTTTGTATTTTTAAGAGCTGATTCGATAAAATCACAAATTTGATGGAAACAACATAAAAAACTGTGCGATTAGAACTGCGATTCTTAAAAAAATAATGTAAGAAAAAACAGAACCGCAAAAAAGCAGTTCTGTTCCTTGCCATTATGGATTCAAAAGAAATGTGCCGATATTCAAATAAGCGGCGAAGAGCAGCCAGAGCAGATAGGGAATATTCCAGCCAGCCGCAGCAGGACGAATTTTTCTGAAAATCACAATCATTGCAATCACTAGCAGAATCAATAAACCGATGACACCAATGGCAGCACCGAATTTTTGAAACCGAAAAAAGACAATGCTCCACGAGAAGTTGACGGCAAGCTGTACAGCATAGAGAATTAATGCCGTTCTACGTTTTTTCCAAGGCGTGCTGTCAGCGTGTTGAATCAAATATGCGGAAATTGCCATCGTGGCATATAGAATACCCCACATCACAGGGAACACCCATCCAGGTGGCGAGAATGGCGGCTGATGCAAATTCTGATAGACTGCCCGAATATCTCCAGCAAGACAGCCGGAGAGAATCCCGACCAGTTCTGTGGCTGCCAGCCACAGGGAAAAATCAATCCATGCACCTTTTTTCATGGTTATCGTTCTTCCTTTTTTCTGTTATTCTATGCAGAGTCGGAGAAAATTATTTGATAAAAAAGCGGGGCTGCTGCAAAATTTGCAACAGCCCCTTGACATTGACAAACAATGAAATTATTTAATGATATTGCAACAACAATTGTTTTATTTTGCAATAATCTAATATATTAATGACATTATCCTTTTGCAAGTCGCCTGCTTTCCAATCCGTCAGTGTTGCATCTGGTACAGCAAGCAGCCATTTTTGCATCATAATCAGATCCAAAATATCAAATTTACCATCATGATTCACATCTCCTATAACAGAAGTTTCAATAGTTGTTATTGTCGTAGGAGCAAGAGTGGTTGCTGCCGTTGTCAGTGTGGTTGCAGGAGTGGTGGTTGTTGTTATGATTGTGGTGGTCGTGGTGGTTGTGGTGGTCGTAGTGGTTGTGGTGGTCGTGGTAGTCACTGCAGGCGGAGGAGCAATTACAGTGCCGTTCACTGCACCAATTGCTTCATCAATATAGAAATTATCTGTATCGCCTTCTGTTTCGACATAGATTTTAAAATTCGTCCCATCTTTCGGTAACTGAAAACTTGGATTTGCAAGTTGTACATAGTTTCCTTTTACAGCGGAAGCAGAAGCAATTCTTGCATACTTTGTTTCTCCAGCAGTATTGGTATATTGTAGGGATAGTGCAGCATTTTTAGAATCATTTCCATCCATATAGTTTAAGCAAACGCTAAAACTATATTCTTTCCCAGCTTGAAACGCTTTTGCATTTAATGATTTTTCTGCACCATTCCATGCACTTTCTCGATTTTGTACAAGAAGTGCATTGGTTCCTTGATAAGGGATTCTTCCACTTAATGTGACATCAGCCGAACCATGTCCTTGCCAGTCACAATTGCTGTCTTCGAAAGTATCATGAAAATAATAGCCATTTTCATCCGGTTCAACGGGTTTATCTGCCAATGTAACAACAAATGTGGAAACACTTTCTGCCGGAAGCTGTGCCCAAAATGTGCTGGTATCATGTTCCATATTTGCCGTTTCTGCTAAGTTTTCGGAAGCAGATGTTCGGTAACGGTCAACATCTGTGATTTGTGCATCTGCATCTATTGCAAATTGCTGAGAATAGCCTTCTGTACCTTTGTTAATGGCTACAATTGTTACCTGATTGTCATCGCCTTTATAAGCGGAGATATAGACATTTTCTGATGGCTGTTCTGTGGCATCAATTCGCACATCGCCAGGACGAACATATTTGGAATATTGTGCCATACAATATCCACGCTTGCTGATTTTCCCATCTTCTGTCATCAATCCATAATGTCTGCGGATATACCACCAAGTATAGGCACTCATATTTCCTACGACCATGGCATTATGAATATTTTCGGAAACCTGTAATGCTTCCGGATAACGATTGGCAGAATTCTGATCGCTGTTTGGAACATAGACTTCTGTCATCCAGATTTCTTTTCCACAGTTTTCAAGTTCGGGGAAATCCATCCATGCACGCTGTGTGCCATAGAAATGCGTCCCGAATACGTCACAATTTGCCATTGCTTTTGCATTGTTCAATATCTTTGTATAGAATCTTTTTCCGCCATCTCCCGTTCCATGGTCAATCCAAGAAGAACCTTCTGGAGAATATTGAAAAGATTCTGGTGACATCAATCGAGTGCTTGTAATCTGGTCACCATAATTTGCAATGAAATCTGTTGTTTCATCTGTTGTCCAGTGTGTCCATTCAGAAGCATAATCCGGTTCATTCTGTACAGAAATGGAATACAAATCGACTTGATTATTTTTCATATACGTTCCAAAATCATTCAGATGCTTTGCATAAGCAGCATAATTGGATTTTGGAAGATGAAGTTTTCCAATTTTACTATCCGGATATTTTTCCGCAAGGTTTGCTGGTGGCTCCCATGGAGAAGCGAAAACAGTAACCCCCATTTTTGTTGCGAACTGTGCGGTCGGAAGTGCTTTGCTCCATTGGTTGTTATCCGGATTGACAAATACTCGAAGAACTGTCAGTCCTAGTTCATTTTCTCCATTTCCAAATGCTGTTTGTCGTTGTGATTGTGTTAAATCTCCCGCCCATTCAGGATGATTGATTCCACCGAATCCTCGAATGGACTGATGTTCTACATTTGTATCAACAACACAAACATCCGCAGCAGAAACAGATTTTGATGGGAAAATGGATGCTGTAGACATGGTCAGCATTGCAGCGATGAAACAAGCTGCAATTTTTTTGCAATTTCGCTTACTCTTCATATTAGCTTCCTCCTGTTAAAAGATGTCCGATTTATATATGCACCCTGATTATAGCAATTTTACACAGTCTTGTATACTATTTTTGTCATAAATTTTGTATAATTGTCATATTCCCATCAGAACGCCTGTCAGCTGAATAAAAAGCGGGGCTGCTGCAAAATTTGCAACAGCCCCTTGACATTGACAAACAATGAAATTAGCTTAATAGAAAATTAGTAAACCAAAGTAACGCTCTTGAGCTTCATGTTACCCCAGTAACCGTAAACCGTCATAACATCCTGCGGATTGGTAATCTTGAAGGTAATGGTCTTGTCGTCCTTCATGTCAGCAACGCCGTAATCCATTTGAACAGCCCAGCCGCCGAGAACCAGCTTTCCGCCGAATCCATATCCGACTTCACCATCCAGCTGTAAAACGATTTCCTTAATGTCAGATGGATGATAATCTGCCAGCGAGTAGGTTTTTTCATACTGGACATCGGTCAGAACCACTTTCTTTGCATGGGAAGCTGTTGTAGTAGTAACCTTTGCAGTCGTGGTAGTAGCCTTTGTAGTTGTCGTAGTCGGTTTTGCAGTTGTGGTAGTAGTGGTAGTTGTCGTGGTCGGCTTTGCGGTTGTAGTGGTAGTAGTGGTAGTTGTGGTCAGCTTTGCGGTTGTAGTGGTAGTGGTAGTTGTGGTAGTCGGCTTTGCAGTCGTGGTGGTAGTGGTAGTTGTGGTAGTCGGTTTTGCAGTCGTGGTGGTAACTTTTGTAGTGGTTGCCGGAGCAGTGCCGCAATACAAGGTTACATCTTCAAGCTGTACATCATCGCCGTCGTTCCATCTAAAGAATGTGAAAGTCTTTTGCTTAACATCGGTCATATCAATCGGGAATGTCAAAGTATTGCCATTCAAGTCGCTTGCACTATATGGCTGATTTTTTGTCCAGTTTCCAAGAACGAACGCACCGCCGAGGTACTGAAGATTTCCAGAGAGAGTGAACGAAATTGCAGTTGCATTCGGATAATTTGCCAGACTGTAGCTTTCGCCCTTCTTTACGTCAGTGAGGTGAATTGCAGTTGTACCAGCCGGAACAGTTGCAGCTGTTGTGGTAGTGGTTGCTTTTGTCGTAGAAGTAGTTGTAGTTGGCTTTGTGGTTGCTGGTTGTGTGGTCGTAGTCTTTGCAGTCGTCGTTGTTGTAGTGGTAGTCGTAACTGCCGGCTGTGTTGTGGTAGTGGTTGTAACCGGCTTCGGATTTGTGCCATGGTTCTGGAAGAAGTCATTCAGCAGCCCAGCCCAGTAGTTGCCCATGTTCTCATAACCTGCTTCATTCGGATGTACACCATCATGTAAGTCGGTTTGGTAATCTACAACACTATTGATGTCAGCAAACTGAACATTTTTACCTTCGCTCTGCATCTTGAGAACAAGGTTATAAATAGAAGTATTGTAGGTATCAATGCAGCCAGTAACAGTTTCCATCAGCCGGTCTTTTTCTTCCTGCGTGCTGCCCCAAGCGTTGATGCCATAAGAACCAAGCCAGTCTGCACGGGTGTATGCGTCAATGTCTGGAATGGTGGAAACGAAAACGGTGCTGTCAGCATCCAAATCCTGTAAGATGACATTGACCAAGTTTTCCAGACGGTCAGTAATACCATCATTGTAGTTACTCAGAATATCATTTGTGCCGATTTGCAGCAGGACAATATCCGGCTGATAAGCAGCAATCATATTTTGACCGTTATACCAAGTCGCCTGAATGGTTTCCAGAATACCGGAACGGTGTTCTTTGGTTGTCATTTCCTGAATGGCATAACCGCTGTATCCGGCGTTGTTATCGTCATAGGAAACGGATTGTCCGTTGTAAGTAAATGTGTTGGAATTGCCTCCCTTTGGGCCTACCATATCAATGTTATAACCCATCTGTTCCAAGTCGTGGTACATATACTTTCGATAAGCACCGGAAGTCCAATAACCGTCTGTGATGGAATCGCCCAACGACAGAATTTTGACTGCCTCGGTATCTCCAGCAGCCGCCGGTGCAGCAGAAACTGTGCCAACTGCCAGCGAGGAGAGTCCGGTTACAGCTGCGATGAGCACAGCCAGCCCCTTTTTCTTAGTATACATATGATCCATCCCTTTCTATCATTTCCGTCGAAAATACGGCGGTTTTTTACTTGTTTTTTGAGTTTTCCTCTATTTTTAGTATACGCCTGTTCGACAAAAAAGTCAATCCCCTCTGGGAAGTTTTACAATTCCGCTGCACTTTTTACGAAAGAATCGTATACTTTATTTATAAAAAACTGTTCTTTTTATACAAAAATGGCGGAATCTGAAAAGATTCCGCCAAAGTGCTATTTTCTTGAAAAAAGGGAAATTATTTGCTTTTTACAGGTTCTGCGGTTTGCTGATTTTGTTCCATAAATTGTTGCAATTGCATCATATATCGTTCCAGATTTGCATGATACTGTTCCTGGAATGATTCATCTGATTTTTTCAGATCATGCAAATATTCATGCATATCCCGATTTTCTTCAATTTCAATCAGACATCCTGCAATGTTGGAGCAGTGGTCGGAAATTCGTTCAAAGTTTGTCAGGAGATCTTGGAAAATATAACCCAGTTCCACAGTGCAAGCAGCTTTTTGCAACCGTTCGATGTGTTTCTTTTTCATTCTCATATTGAACGTATCAATGACTTCTTCCATTGGTTCGACCTGATGAGCCAGATTCAAATCATCTTTGCAGAACGCATCAAATGCCAGATGAACCGTTTCTGTTAGAGCTGCTCGCATTGCCTGTAATTCCGACTTTGCTTCGGTAGAAAATGAAATTTGCTTGTCATGCATTTCCTGTGCAGACTGTGCGACATTCAAAGCATGGTCGCCGATTCGCTCAAAGTTTCCAATCCCATGCAGCATCTTGGAAACCGTGCGGTTATCCGAAGAGGCAATACTATGCTTGGAAATACGAACAATATAGGCGTTCAGCTTGTCCTCATACTGGTCTAACAGTTTTTCCTGTTTGGAAACAGCATGTGCAACAGATTCCGAATAGTTGTCATGCAGGCTGAGAGCTTTCAGAATGGTATCTTCTGCAAGGCGTGCCATATCATTGACAGAAGTGCGGCAAGCTTCAATGGCAACGGCTGGCGTATTCAGCAGGATTTCTCCCGGCAAGATCAGCTGTTCCTTCTGAGTTTCTTCTGGCAGTCGCTTGATGACCAGATATGCCAGCTTTTCCAGCAGCTTCGAGAACGGCAGCAGCAAGAACGTAACAACCACATTGAAGATGGTATGCACCAGAGCAATACCAGCATAGCTAATCGTCCAGTCCATAAAGACGAAGTCTACAAACGCATTGACCAAATACAGAATTGGCAGCAAAATAATTGTGCCGATGCAGTTGAATGCGATGTGAATGACAGCAACTCTTCTCGCACTGCGGTTAACGCCAATGCTGGAAATCAAAGCAGTGACACAAGTGCCGATATTCTGTCCCATAATAATCGGGATTGCCATGCCATAGGTGATATGACCTGTAATTGAGAGGGACTGCAAAATCCCGATGGAAGCAGCGGAACTTTGAATGACAGCAGTAATAATTGCACCCGCCAACACGCCGACCAATGGGTTATTGAATGCGGTCAAAATGTGGGAGAACGACGGAGAATCTTTCAGCGGTTCAACCGATTCGCCCATCATCATCATACCTGTGAACAAAACAGAGAATCCAACCAAGATACGACCGATGTCTTTGGTTTTGTTGTGTTTGGCAGTCATAATCATAATGATACCAATGAGTGCCAACAGAGGGGAGAATGATTCCGGTTTAATGAGCTTCAGGAAAACGCTTTCCCCACTGATGCCGGACAGTGCCAGCAGCCAGACGGTTAAGGTTGTACCAATGTTAGAGCCCATGAGAATGCCAATGGTTTGTCCAAGCTGCATAATGCCGGAATTGACCAAACCAACCAACATGACCGTAACCGCTGAGGAAGACTGCACGGCGGCGGTGATGCCGACCCCGAACAGCAGACTTTTCCATTTGTTTGAAGTGATTTTTTGCAGGATCACTTCGAGTTTACCGCCCGCCAGCTTTTCCAAACCGGAGGACATGACGTTCATGCCATACAAGAAGAATGCCAGACCGCCAAACAGGGTGAGAAAAGAAAAAATATCCATCCGCAAGCACATCCTATTTTCAATATTTCGCTTATTTTTTCAAAAAAAGCGATTTTATGCTATCTCTTTCATTATAGGAGAAAAAGCGGATTGCTTTGTAACATCAGCGTAAAATAAATGTTAAGTTTTCAAATGTTCTACAAAGTTTTGACTTTTCAAACAAAAACTGCACGAATTTCTTCGTGCAGTTTGTAATAGATGACAAAATTTGTAAAAAATAGATAAAATACAAGTGAATGGAAAATGAATCCAAAAGCAGTTCTTATTCTTATACTTCAGCGTAGCCGTTCGGATGATTCTTGTGCCATCTCCAAGCATCGCCAATGATTTCTTCCAAACTTGCGTGCTGCGGATCCCAACCCAGAACTTCTCTTGCCTTCTGGCTGGATGCGACCAGTCTTGCCGGGTCGCCAGCTCTTCTCGGGGATTCAATTGCCGGAATCGGATGACCGGTGACGGCTCTTGCAGTTTCGATAACTTCCCGAACAGAATAGCCAATGCCGTTGCCCAGATTGAAGATATTGCTTTCGCCGCCATCCTGGAGATAACGAACCGCCAGAATATGAGCCTGTGCCAAGTCGGTGACATGGATGTAGTCCCGAATGCAAGTGCCATCTGGTGTATCATAGTCTGTACCAAAGATGGAGATTGCTTCCCGTTTGCCGTTCGGAACTTGCAGAATCAGCGGAATCAGGTGGCTTTCCGGATTGTGTGCTTCACCGATTGTGCCGGTCTTATCTGCACCGCAAGCGTTGAAATACCGGAGGGAAACATACCGCAGACCATGTGCCTTTGCAGTCCAATAGAACATCTTTTCCATTGCCAGCTTGGTTTCGCCATATGGGTTGGTCGGACAGGTGCGGTCGGTTTCCAGAATCGGAATATTTTCCGGTTCGCCGTAAGTAGCAGCGGTGGAGGAGAAAACGATTTTCTTGACATCGTGAGCCACCATTGCTTCCAGCAGTACTTTTGTGCCGCAAAGGTTGTTGTCATAATACTTCAGCGGCAGGTTGACGCTTTCGCCAACCAGAGAGCAAGCAGCGAAGTGAATCACAGCGTCAATCTTTTCCTTGGTGAACAGGTCATCGAGGAATGCACGGTCACGGATGTCGCCCTGATAGAAGGTTGCACCTTCCGGAATGGCAGCCCGGAAACCGGGTTGCAGGTTGTCAGCAACAACAACTTCTTCGCCAGCACGAATCAGTTCGAGTGCGGTATGAGAGCCGATGTAACCAGCACCGCCGAATACTAAAATACGCATAAAAATTCATCCTTTCCAATGAGTTTTAATTTGTTTTGGAATTCTGTTTTCTATAAAAAGACGAAGAACCTCGTCCTTTTTTCGGTAATGACACAGAGAACTGCTGCTTGATTTGCAGCAAAGAACGCAAATCGGATAAAATGGCGTATAAAATCGCACGATTTTCAAACTGTTCTCTTGTTTCCGGCAGCGGCTGTTCCTGATAGAACCGATGCAGAGCATCCAATTCTTCCAGCAGAGCCACAGCATCATTGGTTTCATGATACTGGTCGCTGATGGTCTGTAGATAATCAGAGAGCGGCTTTGCCTGTGTGGGAATCAAGGTCAATTTGCAGATTTGCCGGTAAATCATCCGCAGAATCTCACATTGTTCTCGCCGCATCATGAGATACTGCATGAAATAGAGGTCTTGTTCGAGATAATGATTTCGCATAAACCGGACGGTTTCCTGTTCCATCTCGGTCAATAGTTGATCCGTGCGATGGAAGCAGCTACCATCATAATCTGGATGTTCCGTCTTTAGAACATGAATTGCCATGCGATGCAGAATCTGCTGCAATTCGGTATCCAGTTCGGATTGTTTGGCTTGAATCCGCCGCAAGTTGTTCGGCATAAAGCTATTGAGCAGAATGCCCAGCCCCACGCCAACCAACAGCAAACCGCATTCATTTTTCAGCATGGGCAGCGATACGCCGCCAGCTGCCATATAATGCGTTGCCAAGACGGTATTGACGGCGATGGAATCCTCCATGCGGCAGGTAAAACAAATCAATAGAAATAGGGGAAAGAATATGCCGAACGCCCACGGTCGATTCCCCAAAAGGGAGAAGATGGGCAAGCAGAGCAGTGTCATGATACAAAAGGCAATGCCTCTTCGCAGGGCACTACTGCTGGTTTCCTGTCGGGTGTCCTGAATGGTCAGAAACGCAATGACTCCGGCAGAAGCAGCATATTCTAGGTGCAGCAGTCCGGCGAGCTCCATTGCCAGAACTGCACCGACTGTCATTTTTAAAATCTTTAACCAAGGAATTTTTTTCAAAAAAGTGAGATTCAATGAGCTTTCTTTCTCTTTTCCTGCATCCATTTTACGAATGTGGTATAGTCCGGATAGGATGCAATTGCACCGCTTTTTGTAATGCTGTAATTTGCATAATAAACGGCAAAGGTCAGCCATTCTTGCACCTGTTCTGGCAGGCAGTCCGCCAGCTGCGAAACAGTGATATGATTTTTTGCCAGACAGTACAGATATGCACCAATGATGGCATCGCCAGCCCCAGTGGTATCTTTTACTCGAACTTCCGGGTTCTCTACATGGCTGGAGAAATGCGGTGTTAAAATCATAGCACCCTCTTTTCCCATAGAATAGAGCACCATTTTGCAGCCCTGTTCAAATAGCCAGTCCGCTGCATCTAAAATAGAATGCTTGCCTGTGACGAAGAAGCATTCTTCATCAGAGAGCTTGACTAAATCCGCATCGGGGAGAAATTCCCGAACGGTTTCTTGACAAGCTTCCGCAGAAGACCAGAGTGGCAGGCGGATATTCGGGTCAAAACTGATGATGGCATGGTTTTTCTTTGCCAGTTTTAAAACGGCTTTGTGGGTTTCTTT
>OGGQ01001405.1_pt1 | contig 31258 bp, 30 predicted proteins | sample 1571191 | NCBI WGS metagenome assembly OGGQ01 (sample SAMEA2582061, study PRJEB24529) | metagenome | biome: Human gut stool | place: China | collected 2011
CGCTAAAGCTCCTATAGAACCACGCGACTATCGCGTGGTTTTCCTGATACAAAAAGCCCGGAAACCTCTCGGTTTCCGGGCCTGACTCCGCCTGATTAGTCGCAGGTGTACGGCATAAGAGCGATGTGACGTGCTCTCTTGATAGCTACTGTTAAAGCTCTCTGATGCTTTGCACAGTTTCCTGTGATTCTTCTCGGAAGGATTTTTCCTCTCTCAGATACGTATCTCTTTAACTTGTTTGTATCCTTGTAGTCGATTGTTCCGTTCTTCTCTCCACAGAAAACGCAAACTTTTTTTCTTCTGCGCATGCCGCCTCTTCTTACTTTGGAAGCGTCTGCCTTATCACCTTTATTGAATGCCATTGGTGCTACCTCCTTATTCAATCCACATTTTGAGTTTCCTGATACTCAAAACAACACAGCAGCTTTGCTGCCTTTCATCCGACTGCCGGACTGTCTGAACTCTTCGTTCACTCTCCGCTCTCTATCGCTTTTCCCGTCCTTAGTTGAACGGAAGTCCTTCGTCTTCTACTCCGTCGGGGATATTCATAAAGCCGTCGCCGATTGCGCTTGCAGGAGCCGGACGCTGTGCGGCCTGGTAGCCGCCGTCGTGGCCTGCGGAAGCGTTCTTGCTCTCAGCAAACTCCTGATCCTCAACGATTACATCTGTTGTATAAACCTTCTGACCGTCTCTGTTTGTGTAGCTTCCTGTCTGGATTCTTCCTGTCACAAGAACCTTCGTTCCCTGATGGAAATACTTCTCGGCGAACTCGCCGGCTCTGTCAAATGCAACACACTGGATGAAGTCTGCTGTCTGTGCTCCGTCATCCTGGCTTCTGCGGCCTCTTCTGTCAACTGCCAGCGTATATCTGGCGATTGCCATAGCGCGCTCTCCCTGAGAATATCTAACCTCCGGATCTCTGGTAAGTCTACCCATCAGAATTACTTTATTCATACGATCACACTTTCTTTATTTATGCATCCTGCCTTACGCATAAGTATCTGATTACCGGCTCCATGATGCGAACGTGTGCCTCAACCTCGTTCGGGCATACGGAATCAGACTCAAACTGGATGAAGTAGTAGAAGCCCTCTTTCATCTTCTGAATCTCGTAAGCTAATCTCTTCTTACCCCATTCATCAACGTTTGTAACAGTACCGCCGAAACGTGTAATGTAACCTTTTACTTTCTCGATGGCTGCTGCTCTCTCTTCGTCTTCCAGCTTCATGCTAAGAACAACTGCTAACTCATACTTGTTCATGCTGCTTAAACCTCCTTGTGGTCTCTGACTCCCTGACTTTTAACAGAGAGTAAGGAATTTCTATAATATATCACGAATAATTATCTTACCAGAGAACCCTGATAAAATCAAGCTCTTTTTCAAGTTTTTTCTCGCCTTTTTCTGCGGCTTATGCTTTCTTTTCCCCGTCTTTGTTTTTGAGCCCTCTCGTGTTTTTCTGAACAAGGGGTCTGGCCATCATGACCTGGTGGCCGCAGCCCATGCACCTGAGTCTGAAATCAGCTCCCACTCTGAGAATCTCCCACTCCTGGCTTCCGCAGGGATGGGGCTTTTTCAGCTTTACAATATCTCCAACCTCGTATACCATATTTCTCTCCATAAATCCATATTTTCCTGATCCGGCTCTCCCGCCGCTGCCCTCCTCTGCTGTCCTATGCCCGCCTTGCCTCCTGCCTCAGCAGGATGCCAGAATTCTGTCAATCTCTTCCTGCTCACCGCCATCCAGAGGTTTCTGGGAAAGAATTTTTACATTCTCCCCAATCTGCTCCGGGCGGCTTGCCCCGATGAGGACAGAGGTGACTTCCCTTCTCCTGAGCACCCACATAAGGGCAAGCTGTGCCAGGGACTGTCCTCTCTCCCCTGCAAACCTCTGAAGCCTTTGTATCTTTTCCCGGTTTTCTTCCTTAATATACCTCTCTGCAACCGTTGTTCCCTTTCTGGCTGCCCGGGAATCCTCCGGGATTTTGGTCAGGTATTTTCCGGTCAGCGCTCCCTGGGCCAGAGGGCTGAAGCAGACGCAGCCGGCTCCATTCTCCTCCAGGGCTTCCAGAAGGCCGTCCTCCGGCCACCGTTCCAGCAGATTATAGCGGATCTGATCCACCAGACACGGCGTGTGAAGCTCCCGGAGAATGGCCGCCGCCTTCCTGGCCTCCCCCTCCCTGTAATTGGAAATTCCCACATAGAGGGCCTTTCCCTGGCGGACGATATCGCTCAGAGCCTCCATGGTCTCCTCCAGGGGCGTTTCCGGGTCCGGCCTGTGGTGATAAAAAATATCCACATACTCCAGGCCCATGCGCCTGAGGCTCTGATCAATGCTGGCCATCAGATATTTTCTGGATCCCCAGTTGCCGTAGGGCCCCGGCCACATCTCATATCCTGCCTTTGTGGAGATAATCAGCTCATCCCTGAAGTCCTTCAAATCCTCCCTCAGAATCTCTCCAAAGTTCTCCTCAGCAGCCCCTACAGCGGGAAAACCGTAATTATTAGCCAGATCAAAGTGTGTGATTCCCAGATCAACGGCTGTAAGAATCAGCTCTCTTCTCTCCTCCTTCGTCTTTTCCGTCCCAAAGTTCTGCCACAGACCGAAGGATAATTCCGGAAGCAGCAGCCCGCTCCTTCCGCATCTTCTGTATTTCATTCTGTCATATCTGCTGCCGTCAGGCTTATAACTGTATTCCATTGTCCGCCAAGCCTCCGCTCCCCTGATTTATTGTCTTTATTGTCTTTCTCCGCACCGTCTGCCCGGCCTGTTTCTTCACACTCTCTTTATCTCAGGAATCCCTGCAGCCTCTCCAAGCACCTCCCCGATGCTGCCGCAGATCACCAGATCTGCCTGGCTGTCGCGGGCGGTAGCGGACTTATTGATAAGCACCAGTCTGTTCCCCCGGTAATAGTCAATGAGCCCAGCTGCCGGATAGACCACCAGGGAGGTTCCCCCGACAATCAGCATATCCGCATTTCTGATATGCTGGATGGAGCGGGAAAGCACCTGGCTGTCCAGCCCCTCCTCGTAGAGCACTACATCAGGCTTTATAGTTCCGCCGCAGCTGCATTTCGGCACTCTCTCCATGGCCATCACCTGCTCCATGGAATAGAATGTTTTGCAGCGCTCACAGTAATTGCGGTGGACAGAGCCGTGAAGCTCCAGCACTTCCCTGCTTCCCGCCGCCTGGTGAAGACCGTCAATATTCTGGGTAATGACGGCCTTTACCTTGCCCTCCCGCTCCAGCTTTGCCAGGGCCAGGTGCGCCCGGTTGGGCTTTGCATCGGGAAACAGCATCTTATTTCTGTAAAAACGGAAAAATTCCTCCGGCTTTCTTATGTAAAAGCTGTGGCTTAGAATCGTTTCCGGCGGATACGCGTACTCCTGGCTGTAGAGTCCGTCCACACTCCTGAAATCGGGGATCCCGCTCTCCGTGGACACACCTGCCCCTCCAAAAAACACCACATTTTCACTTTCCTGAATCCACCGCTTAAACTGCTCTCTTTTCTCTCTTTCTTCCATTTTCAAATACCTCCTGCCTAAAAATCAGAGCCTTTCCCAGTCCCCGGCCAGAAGTCTAAACGACCTCGTCAATCAGGACGCCGTCAATGGGGCGGATTCTTCCTGCCCACTCCGGCGTCTGGCCTCCTCTACCCTCTGATTCCAGAATTTCGTCAAGGCCTCTGTACCCGAACAGCCACTGAGCCAGACTGTCAATGGAGAGATTCAGAATTTCCTCTTCCCTCTCGGAACCTTTCCCGCTGGCCCTCTTCTCTGCTCTGGCATGTCCCCCTTCAATAAAGATGTTGTAATACCCGTCGCAGGCGGCAAGGAAGGGATCCCTCACGCCCAGTGCGCCGTCCGGCCGTCTCGGCTCTGTCCTTGAATCGGCCTCTCTCTGCCTGTCCGACCGCTCCCTTCTGTACTCTGCCTCATCCTTTCCTGAGAGCATCTGGAAAAAGGCTTCCACATCGGTAATCCGTGCCATGATGGCAGGCTTTTCCCCGGCCCTGTCCTCCCCGGCAAAGGAAGCCTCCGTATAGAGCAGACGCTGTTCTCTCTCCCCCAGACCCCATTCTGAAAAAAGTCCGCAGAGTCTTTCCCCATCGTACATAAGCTCCAGGGTGCCGTCCTCGCTGGCAAGCTCTTTTACAAGACGCTTCACATAGGCCTCATCCCGGGAACAGTAGGCCTCATATCGGGCGCCCAGCCATTCTTCCATATAGGAGGCTGCCAGCTTTGTCTCCCCGCTCTCACCGTCTGCAGCCAGGGGGCTGAAGAAAAGGCGCTCCTTTGCCTCCCTGGTCAGTCTGAATTTGGGCTGGCGGTAGATGAAGGCAAACTGGAAAGGACGATAGATCGCTTCGGATGCCGGCATCAGGAAGGTAAAGGGAACTCCCTCCTGATTCATATCCTCCATCATCCGGCGAAGCAGAGAAGCCATATGGCCTCTGTGTCTTCTGTCCTTTGCCGTCGCCACGCCGACAATATAGTCAATTCTCCACCTGCCCTCTCTGCACACAAAGGTATAGGGATTCAGATGGAGCATAGAGGCCAGCTTTCCCTCCTCCCTCTTTATGAGGATTCTGTTGTCTCTCACCTTCTCCTTAAAATAGTAGTCGGCAAATGGAACGGAATCATCCGGGAAAGCCTCATGCCAGAGACCGCGGCACTCCTGTTTCTCTGTCTCATCTGCATAGCAGATCTCCTCCGTATGGGAATTCTGCGGCTGCTCTGTTTTCTCCCCTGTCTTCCGTCGCTTCTCCTCCATTTTTCCGTCTGTCAGGGTGTTTTCCCCCAGTCCGGCTGCCTGCAGGCGTTCCTCCTCGTCCCCTGCCAGAGCTCCAATATGCTCTGCCCAGCCAAAGCCCTCTCCTTTTTCTGAGGACTCTCCGAAGGATACCTGCTCCACCAGGTATTTTCTCGCAAAATCAATCGGGCAGTATGACATCTTCGCCTTGCGCAGCCCCTCAATGCCCAGATCGTCCTCCCGGTTTACAATCTCAGCCTCCGGAAACTCCCGAATCAGAAACTGCTGGTTAATCAGCTGATACAGCCCTCTCATGTCGGAGTTTGCCTTTTCGATATGGATCACCGCCATCCGTTCCGTGGGATTGTAGCTTCCAATGGAGAAGGCCTCCAGCTCACCGTCTACATAGATTCCGCCCATCCTGATATTCAGAGAACAGCAGTTGCGGAGAATTTCGTGGATTCCCCTCACCTCAAAGTCCAGGTGCTCCTCCACATCCTCCCCCTTTCCCTCTCTCCATCTGACCAGAAATTTCCACACATCCTGAATTTCCTCACAGGTAAGAGTTCTGTATTCATAGCGTCCCTCATACTTCTTTATAAAACTGTTCAGGTGGTTTTTTTTCTTGTGGAGCTTTTTGCCTGCAAGGGTCTTTAGAGATTCGGCAGAATACAGATAATCATAGGCCCCCTCCTCTTCCTTTACCAGATACCGCTCCGGCGGCAGGTTCAGGCACCTGACAGCCTCCTCGTCAGCCAGGTTAATGACTAAAGGATAGTGAAGCTCCTCATTGAAATATCTCTCCAGCTCACCGAAGGCCTCTTCCAGATCCTCCTCCCTGCAGAGGGGCATGGCAGAAAATACACGGCCCTTGTATTCCATCAGCCATAAAAGAGCCCTCTCCTCCCAGATTGCATATCTTACATTGTAATACTCCCTCCAGAGAAAGCTCTCCAGAAATACGCTGTCACATGTTCTGTTGCGCCGCATCATGTAGAACGGCGTCAGTCTGTCAATATCCTTTGCAGTAATCGGTTTAAATTCCAAGCTCATGTATGGTTTCCCTTCCTGATTCAGTTGTTTTTTTGTTATATCCTGTGTTCCTTTAATACTGTATCTGTATTTGCGGCACCTGCCTTCACAGTCCCCGCCTGAATGCAGTCATATCCGTTCTGAACTTCTGCTTCTGCGGTCTCCGCCCGGATGCCTTCACTTTTTCCGGTTTTCTTTTTACTTTCTCCGGCTCCGCCTGTTTTCATTCACTGAAAGATTTTAAATGCAGAAGCCGCTGGCGGTTCGGCGCAGGTATAATGACCGCTCTGCGGTCATTATACCATATCCTTCGGATACGGCAGCCTCCGGCGGAATTTAGCGCCCGGATTTCAGCAGTACATGCTGAAACCGGTATGCGCAGGTATAATAACCGCTCCGCGGTTATTATACCATATCCTTCCTTATTTATGAAGAAAAAAGGCCGGGCAGCCTGTTGAAATGCTGCCCGGCCTTTTAATATTTAGCCCTCAATGGCAATGTATCTGTTTTCTTCCATCTTTTTCTGATCCTGCTTTGGGAAAGCAATCTTTAAAATGCCGTCCTCGAATTTTGCCTTGATATCCTCCTGTCTTACCTGTTCTCCGATGTAAAAGCTCCTTGTGCAGTTTCCTGTATAGCGCTCTCTTCGGATGTATCTTCCCTCTTTATCCTTCTCATCCTTGTCAAGCCCTTTGGCCGCGCTGATGGTCAGGTATCCGTTTTTCAGCTCTGCACTGACGTCGTCCTTTTTGAAGCCCGGAAGATCGATGTCCAGCTCAAAGCCGTTATCTGTTTCACGGATATCGGTCTTCATGATGTTCTTTGCATTCTTTCCATACAGAGGATCCCGTCCGTTAAAGAAATTTTTGTCAAATGGGAAATCCATCCAGTCGTCAAATAAGTTCTCTCCAAAAATACTGGGCATTAACATAAAACATTCCTCCTGTCTCTTCAGATGTCGCAGTCAGTCTATAGCCAGACTGTAATATCGTAATCTTCTTTTATTATCTGTCTTCTGTTTCAGAACTCCGGAGAATGTTCATCCGTTTCTCTGGGACTTGCTCTTCCTTTGTTCTAGCTGTAATATAACACTTATTGTTAGCACTGTCAAGAGGTGAGTGCTAATGAAATTGTGAAAAAAGTGTGAACCCTTAATTGAAAAAGTTATTGCAGGTTTTGGACAGCATAAATACCTCCCATCCCATTTGCCCCTGTTGTAAGTCCTGCATAACAGGGGCGGCATTTACTCCTGCCATGCAGCCCCACCTTTGTCTCTTATCATATTTTGGATGAAAGCCTAAATATCATATTCATCCACCGGAAACCCTTTCTCCCGTTTATATCTTCCGTATACCACAGCTGTTCCAGCTTCATTCGGTCATTGACTGTCAATATCTTTTCCGCCAGCTGTTCAGTAAATTCAAGAAAATAACGTCCATCCGCCGCTTCTCCTGCAGAAATTCCATTCTTCCCGGAAAGATATACAATCCCACTGTCATTTAAATATAAATCAATCTTTTCAAAAAAGCTGAAAATTTCCTTTTCCTGCAGGTGAAGGAATGACGCGCAGGCCCAGATTCCGTCAAACCTCTGATTTGGCCGGTAGCTCTGAATATCAGAACACACGATTTTTCCTGAGAACACTTTTCGGATTTCTCTACAAAGATTTTTTGAGGGTTCCAGTGCGGTTACCTGATATCCCTTCTTTTGAAAATAACACGCATCACGCCCGCTGCCGCTTCCCACATCAAGAATCCTTGCCCGCTCTCTCAGCAGAGGAAGAAATCTCCTGTACTGTTCCGACATATCAGCAGAAAATGTTTCTTCTGCGTATAGTTTTGCATGGAGCTCATAATACTCACACATCATCTCACCCCTTCAGGCTCCAATTAGGAAATCCCATACTTTTTGCCGACTGATAGACAGGAAGAATAACCTCCTCCAGGCGCCCTGAGAACTCCCTTTCCGACAGACCTTGCTGATAAAGCTTATGTCTGATCTCCTGATTATTCAGATGCTCCCTGGCACATTTTTCAAACGCTTCATGTATTTTGGGATATTTCCACATCATTTCATAGGATAAATATTCGCTTTTACACAGCATCGGGAAATAGGAATTCCAATCCGGAAGGCTGTTGCTTTTACTGCTGTTTATGCTTCGAGTTGTAGGGGTCAGATTCCACAGCTCATCGTGGGCCACATATGACCAGGGCACAAAATGATCAATCGATATATTTTTTTCATTCAGAGGTTTTTCTCCATAGATTTCGCAAATCGGTTTTATGGCTACAATCATCTTCCAATACTTTTTTACCTTTTCCAGATTCCGCTCTCTCGGCGGAAACAGCTTGTCCACAATTCCCGGGACACTGGGATTTCTTCTCTGAAGGTATTGAATCAGGTTTAATTCAATCCACCCCTGTATGATTTCGTAATTCTGTTCGATATAATCCGCCCACTCTTTCTGAATTTGAATTTGGGTGTCCAGACCGAGGAATTGTAAAAAATAATATATCAGCCTTTTTTCCTGATTGATTCTTGCTGCAAGATTTTTCCCGGTTCTGTTCCACTCTTTTCCCTTCATGGACTCCATAAAAGGCGCCTGCAATCGGTAAGGCACGTTCTGAGATAAAGTACGCTTCATGGCGATAACTTCCCTATCCCCGCATAATGCTAAATATTCCAGAATCGCTTCCTTTTTCTCACTGGATTTCATATGACTGATCTCACTCAGGCGATGAACCACTCGTTCCAGGGTATCGTTGGGTCCCAGATTTAAGTGATACTCCGAAACCATATACCATGCATCTGCAATCATTTCATCAATCAGTGCTTCGAAGGTGATTACGCTGCGCCCCTCTTTTATTTTCCGCGCAATAGCCTGAAACCAGAATAATTTATAGGACTCACTTTTATTGTCAAACAATCTGGAAAAATGGGCTATATCCAGAACATCAGAATATGGCAGCTGCATATTATTCTCCCAGCTCCGTATACTTTTCTTTATGTCCGTAGGCTTTTTCTACCGGATACTTCTCTGCGTTCTTCCTGACTTTTTCCTGAATTATTTCATCCATATCCAGCCCGCAAGTATCTGCCATTAAAATACAGTAGCTCAGTACATCCGCAAGTTCTTCCCTGATTTTTTCTTTTTTATCCTCACACCATACATCTTCTGCGCTCCACTGAAACACTTCCAGCAGCTCCGCTGCCTCCAGACTGATGGAGACTGCCAGATCCTTCGGATTATGAAATTGCTTCCAGCTGCGCTCGTCTCTGAATTTTAATACCTGTTCAATCGTTTCCCTTGTCATCTTTCGTCCTCGCTTTTTTGCATACTTGGACATTTTTCAGAAAAACAGACAGACGCTGCTCTGTACAATATACACAGCAGCCTTTCATGCCCGTGTCATCAATGTCCGGTAAATATTTTTATAATTTCATCTGCTTCTTTCTCTGCCCGATCCCAAACCGCTTCCAGTTCCTTTTGCCGTTTCAGCTCACTCAAAACGACATTGACCTCTTTTTACCCTAACCGGATATTCAAAAATCAGCGCGCTTCGATGTCTGAGGAATGTTGTATTCGGCAGCACTGTACTGAGATCCATTAGATTTATTATATATTCTATCACAATTTTAACTGCAGAAAACCATCGATTCCTCTGTTATTGTAAACAGGGGGCGGAATTTACCTCTGCAGCAATGAATTTTTTTCATTCCCTGCATAATTTTCCCTGTCCTGCACAGCATATCTGCTGTACCCCTTATCGTTCTTATTCTTCCTCTGCCTCCAAATTAGAATTATTCCTGAAATTAATGGAAACTTCCCTTTCTTTTCCTGTTTTTTCATGTTATAATAATATCAGTAATTATTTTTATTTTTATTCATATTATTACTACAGTTACATTTTTTATAATTTTCACAACCTTTGATTTTTCAATGATAAAGGAGGAACCCTATGCACATGGTAAAACTGAGAGAAGGCTTCTACTGGACGGGCGTGATTGATGAAAACCTTCGGGTGTTTGACATCATCATGTACACAGAATTCGGCACCACCTACAATTCCTACGTCTTAAAGGCCGGAGACAAGACTATTCTGTTTGAGACTGCCAAGGCAAAGTTTTTTGACGAGTACCTGGAAAAGCTGAAGGAAATCATTGATGTGGGAAACATTGACTATCTGGTTGTCAGCCACACAGAGCCGGATCACGCGGGAAGCGTGGAAAAGCTCCTGGATTTAAGCCCCAAGATGAAAATTTTGGCTACAGGCTGCGCCATCGGTTTCCTGAAGGAGATTGTAAACCGCGACTTTGTAAGCATCCCTGTGAAAGATCACCAGAGAATGGAAATCGGGAATAAAACGCTTCAGTTCCTCATTGTTCCCAACCTCCACTGGCCGGATACCATGTACACCTTTATCGAGGAGGAACAGATCCTGGTAACCTGCGATTCCTTCGGCTCCCACTATGCCCACAGCGGCGTCCTGGCAAGCACTGTTCCAAATCATGAGGACTATATGAAGGCAGCCAGGTATTACTATGACTGTATTATCGGGCCGTTTAAGCCTTTCATGCTGAAGGCTTTAAACCGGATAAAAAATATGGATATTTCCATGATCTGTACCGGCCACGGTCCTGTGCTCGACACAAAGGAATCCATCAAAAATATTATGGCCAAATATGAGGAGTGGTCCACAGTGACCAACCCCAACACGAAAAAAACCGTCATCATCCCCTATGTGAGCGCCTACGGCTACACCAAGGAACTGGCTGAAAAGATCGCCGAGGGCATTAAAGACAGCGGCGACATTGAGGTGCGCTCCTACGATATGGTGGAAGCGGACAAGGCTGCCGTGGAGACAGAGCTTCTGTTTGCAGACGGAATCCTCCTGGGTACGCCTACCATTGTGGGTGAGGCACTGGCCCCCATCTGGGAGCTGACTCTCTCCATGTTTGCTGGAACCCACGGCGGCAAGTATGCCGGAGCCTTCGGCAGCTATGGCTGGAGCGGCGAGGGAGTGCCTCACATTCTGGAAAGACTCAGACAGCTTCGCATGAAGGTGGACGAGGGCTACCGCGTGCGCTTTAAGCCAAGCCATGCCGATCTGGTGGGGGCCTACGAGTACGGCTATCAGTTTGGCTGCCGCGTGCTCAACATCGAGGCTGTCAAGCCGAAAAAGACCGGTGCCAGAAGCCTTGTAAAATGCCTTGTCTGCGGAGAGATTTTCGACTCTTCCCTGGAAATCTGCCCGGTCTGCGGTGTAGGAAAAGAAAACTTCGTGCCTGTTGAAGCGGAGGAAAATTCCTTTTCCAATAATACAAAGGAATACTATGTCATCCTCGGAAACGGCACCGCCGGCTTCAATGCGGCCAAGGCCATCAGGGAGAGAGACAAGACAGGAACCGTCATCCTGATCTCTGAAGAGCCGTACCGCACCTACAACCGGCCGATGCTGACGAAGACCATGCTGGCCGATCTGAGCGCGGATCAGATTGCAGTAGAACCTGAAAGCTGGTATGAGGAGAACCAGGTTTATCAGATGCTCGGAAAACGCGTCGTATCTGTCGATATGGAAAATTCCCAGGTAACACTGGATGACGGCAGCAATATTCATTTTACCCGCCTGATCTACGCCCTAGGCAGCGAATGCTTCATCCCGCCGATCAAGGGCAGCGACAGGGAACAGGTAGTCGCCATCCGGCGCATGGCTGATGTGGAAAAGCTGTCCGGTCTCCTTGGACACACCAGGAATGCAGTTGTCATCGGAGGCGGTGTTCTGGGCCTGGAGGCTGCCTGGGAGCTGAAAAAGGCAGGCCTCAGGGTGACAGTTCTGGAGGCTGCCCCCATGCTCATGGGACGCCAGCTGGATGCCACCGCAGGAACGATTCTGAAGGAAATCGTGGAGAAAAACGGCATCTCCATCCACACCGGAGTCACTATCGAGAGCATTGACGCAGACGAAAGCGGCGCCGTATCCGGCGTTACTCTCCAGTCCGGCGAATCCTTCCCGGCGGAGCTGGTTATCATTTCTGCCGGAGTCCGGGCAAACACGGCGCTGGCAAAGGAGATGGGACTTCAGGTGGAGAGAGCCGTTGTGGTAAACAGCCATATGGAGACAGGCCTCAAAAATATCTACGCCTGCGGCGACTGCGCAGAGTACAAGGGGGCAAACTTTGCCATCTGGCCGGAGGCCTCAGAACAGGGCCGTATCGCCGGAGCCAATGCGGCAGGCGACAATCTGGAATACCGCGAGGTTTCCTCTGCTCTGACCTTCAACGGTATGAATACCTCCCTCTATGCGGCAGGCGACAACGGCAAGAACCCGAACCTGCTCTACAAGACGGTGGAATTCAAGGATATGGGCAAGGAACAGTACAGAAAATACTATTTCCTGAACAACCGCCTGTGCGGCATCATTCTCATCGGGGATCTCTCCCGCATGGCGAGAATGGCGGAAGAGCTGGAAAGGCATGCCTCATTTGAGGAAGTGATGAAATAAGAGTGAAATCAAAAGCAGAGAGCCAGCGCCAGAGCGCGCCGGTTCTCTGCTTTTTCAGTCTTTTCCGTATAATCCCTGTCTGCCGCTACACTTCCAGCGAATCCCGGTAGGTCTTTGTAGATTTTATTTCCCCTGTCTTCCACTGGAACTTGCCCAGGAAACCGAAGGTGATCGACACAATCGGAACGACCCAGTTAAATACAGCAAACGGAAGGAAGGAGAGAACCGGTACGCCCAGGGAAGCCATCATGGCCACATGCATCTTCTGATCAAAGAAGAAAATAGATACCGCCATGAATATAATCAGTGAAAGGACGCAGATAATCGCTGCGCCAAAGGACGGTCTGAACTCTGCAGCGGATTCATTGATATTGCTGCTGTTTCCATTGGGCTCAGGGTTTTTCTTACTCATAAACATCCTCCTTAAAATATGCTTACTTTTTCCGGTAGACTGTACGTCCTCCCAGAACCGTTTCCTCTACAGCAATGTCACGAAGCTTCATGGGATCGCACCTGGTGGGATCCTGGGAGAGAATGACGAAATCTGCCAGCTTTCCTTCTTCCAGCGAGCCCTTCAGATTCTCCTCAAAAGAAGCGTAAGCTCCGTTTATGGTGAAGCCGCGGAGCATCTGCTCCACTGTGAGCTTCTGCTCCGGCATCCATCCTCCTTCTGGATAGCCGCTGTAATCACATCGGTTGACTCCTACAAATAAGCTGTCAAATGGATTTAAGGAATCTACCGGACAGTCAGAGCTCATGGTATACATCACATTCATATCGCACAGAGTTCTGTAATTATACGTAGACGGAAGACGTTCTGCTCCCACACGGCTTTCCGCAATGTGAAGATCACTGTTTAAGCACACCGGTTCCATATATGCAATCACATTCTGTTCTTTAAACCGCTTCAAAATATCCGGCTGGGTGATCTGCAGGTGGATAATTCCGAATCTGGCATCGGGATCCGGCCTTTTTTCCTGGGCTTTCAGAAAGGCATCCATGCACATCTCCATGGCGCCGTCGCCAATGGCATGGCATACTACTCCCATTTTTGCCTCATGGGCCGTTGTCACCAGCTCGTTCAGCTCATCCTTCGTAAATACGGCAATTCCGCAGGTGTCCGGGGCATCCGAGTACGGTGCCCGCAGAAATGCGCTTCGCCCGCCCAGAGAACCATCTGTCAGAAGCTTCAGTGGGCCTGCCTGTACCATGGAAGTGTCATGGCGCTCCAGAATCTCCTCTTTAATAAATTCTTTCAGCCGGTCTATCTGGGGAAGGAGACACTGCTCTCTGATTCTCATGTTCAGCCTGTCTTCCTGCTCCAGCTCCCGATATGCCCTCATAACCTTTCTCCAGTCTTTATCTGAGAATGTCTCAAAATCATCGGAATGCATGGTGGTAAGCCCCAGGGAGGAAGCGATGGAAATGGCATTTACCAGCATTTCCTTGATTTCCTCTACCGATTTGTCGGGAATCATCCGGTAAATCAGGTAACGGGCAGTCTCCTTCAAAAGTCCTGTCAGATTTCCATTTTCATCATGCTCAATTTCTCCGCCCTCTGGATTCTCTGTTTCTTTTGTGATTCCTGCCATGGAAAGAGCCATGGAGTTGGCCACTACCATGTGCTCGCAGACCCTGGTGAATACAATCGGATGCTCCGTACTGATCGCATCCAGATCAGCAGTAGTCGGATTTCGCTTTTCAGCAAAAAAGATCTGGTTCCAGCCCCGTCCCTGAACCCATTTTCCGGCAGGAACCTGGCGCTCCCTTATGTATTTCCTTCCCGCCTCAATCATTTCTTCGATGGATTTCAGAGGGGCACAGTCAATTTTTGTAAGACTGTAGGCATAGTTAAGCAGATGAACGTGGCCTTCGATAAAGCCCGGCATAACTGTTCTTCCCCTTAGATCCACCTTCTCAGCGTGAGGAAACTCCTTCGCCAGTTCCTCCTCATCTCCCACACGGACAATGTGTTCCCCCTCCACCGCCATTGAGCCTGCCCGCTCCCCGGCAGCATTCATCGTGAGAATAACGCCGTTTTGATAAAGTTTCATTTCGTATCCCCCTTTTGATATTATAGGATATTGCGTTTTATGCATATTATTTAAGCAACTCCCATGCCATGCGCAAAAGAGCCGTTTTTTTACAGAAATAGCCATAAAATTCAAAATATTTAACCGTTTTTAAGAAAAAATGGTTTGAAATACAGAAAATTTACGCCAATATTTTTGCACACCTCTGTAAAAAAGCAAAAATATTTGCGACATTATTTTTTTTATGCTACACTAAAGCAAAATATACGGAAAATGAGAAAGGAGAAACTCACATGATTACAAATGCTCTGGTTCAGGCCAGACAGCTGTATGAGGATACGGATGGCGTGCTCGTCTGTGACAAATATGGATATGTGGAATTTATGAAATGGTTTCACGACGGAATCCTCTCGGATGAGGTCATCGGCATGCATGTGACAGATGTGTATCCGGAGCTGGATAACCAGACCAGCTCCATTATGCGTGTAATCGAAAGCGGAAAGCCCCGGTTTGACGAGCGGCAGGTCATACACACATGCCGCGGGGAGCTGTTGGACATTGTCTCATCCACAGTTCCTCTGTTAGCCGGAAATGAAGTGATCGGGGCCATGACTTCCACTATTTTCTATGAAAAATACCGGGCGGGAAAAGGGCTTCCCAGACGGCAGCAGGGAGATCTGTATACTCTGGATGACATCATCTCGCAGGATCCCATTATGATTGCCCTGAAAGAACGGTGCGCTCTCATTGCGAACAATGATTCTCCTGTACTGCTCTACGGAGAGACGGGGACTGGAAAAGAGCTGTTTGCGCAGTCCCTGCACACCTGCTCCCACAGGGCAAAAAAGCCCTTTATTTCACAAAACTGTGCCGCTATCCCCGAATCGCTCCTGGAAGCTATCTTTTTTGGTGTGGAAAAAGGCAGCTTTACAGGAGCTGAGAACAGAAAAGGGCTTTTCGAACTGGCCGACGGCGGTACTTTATTTCTGGACGAGATCAACTCTATGGATATTTCCATGCAGGCCAAGCTGCTGAAGGCCATCGAAGAGCAGCAGGTGAGGAGAATCGGAAGCGCTAAAAGCACCAGCTTTAATGCCAGGATCATCTGTGCCATGAATAAACATCCGGCTGAAGTGCTCCGTTCCGGCCTCATGAGAACAGATCTCTTCTACCGAATCTGTGTCGTCCGGATCGATATTCCCCCTTTAAGAGACCGTAAACCAGACGTCATGATACTGACTGATTATTTTATCAATCACTTTAACAGAAAAATGGACAAATCCATCCGCGGAGTGAGCGCTCTGGTAAAAATGACATTTCAGAATTATGACTGGAAGGGGAATGTGCGGGAACTGAAAAATACACTTGAATATGCTTTCAATCTCTGTCAGAGCTCCATGATTAATATGAGTGATCTGCCCGATATTCTCCAGGAGGATTCCGTATATCAGGGCTGCTCTCAGGAAAATGAAAACGACCTTGCCGTAAACCAGGAGAGGGCAGAGGCAGATGAGAAGAGAAGGGACAGATTCCCCTACGATAAATCTCTGTCTCTGACAGAAAATACGGCCTGCTATGAGAGAGAGGCCATCAGCCGCATTCTTGCAAAAACGAACAGTATTACAGAGGCAGCCAGAGTGCTCGGTATATCCCGCCAGACCCTGTCCTACAAAATTGAAAAATACGGTCTCAATTAAAGCGCAAATATTTTTTTCAGGCATTGTCTTGTGAAGAAAATTTTTCTTTTAATGCAAAAAATTTTGCGCCATATATCCTGCTTTCGCAGAAAGAGGGGTGTTTCTCCCTGAAATAAGCCTGGTTCTCATGGCATAAAATGTGCTGATTTAAAAAAGCATCTATTTTATTTCACTAAATTATTTCAGGAGGAAACCATATGCCGCAGACAACAATGATTCTAAAAAATGCCCGGATCTATACCATGGACGGCCGCATCGCAGAAGCTGCAGCCATCACAGGAGACAGGATCGCAAAAGTAGGCTCCAACCAGGAAATAAAAAGCTGGGAAGGAAAGCTTACCCAGGTCATCGATCTGGGCGGGCGCACTGTCGTTCCAGGTTTCAACGACTCTCATACTCACCTGGTGGGCTACGGCAATTCTCTGCGATATGCAAATCTGGAAAACTGCCTTTCCTGTGAAGAAATGTGCGGGCGAATCAGACATTTTATCAGAGACAGGCAGATTCCGGAGGGAGAGTGGGTATTCGGCCGCGGCTGGAATCAGAACCTCTTTCCGGGAGGCATCTTTCCGACAAAAAAGGATCTGGACAGAGTTTCTGACAAACATCCGATTCTGATTATCCGTACCTGCGGACACGTGGGAATTGCCAATACCATGGCTTTGAAGGATGGAAATGTCACAGAGGAAACGTATCTTCCGGGAGGGCAGTTTGACAAAGGGGCGGACGGAGAACCAAACGGCGTGATCCGGGAGGCAGCGCTGGAATGGTTTAAGAAACAAAGAGACACGGAATCGGCCAGGAGGGAATTAAAACAGGCGATTATCCGCGGCGGAGAGGAGATGCTGCGCTATGGCATAACTACCGTACATACAGAGGACACCTACGATCTGGGATATCCCGGCGACTTTATGGATATCTACCATGCCTATCAGGAGCTGGCCTCAGAAAAAAACTTCCTCTGCGCATTTATCAGAAAATCTCTCTTCCCACCGGAAAGGATATCGATGAATTTCTGAGTCACTGTTCCCTCCGCACCGGAATGGGCCATGATTTTTACCGTATTGGCCCCGTGAAGCAGTGGGCAGACGGAACGATGGGAGCCCGCACAGCCGGTATGAAGGAACCCTATTCTGACGCCCCGGGAGAAACAGGAATCTATTATTATACAGATCAGGAGCTGTATGACAATATCAGAAAAGCCCACTGCGCAGGCATGCAGGTATGCATCCATACTATCGGCGACGGAGCCCTGGAACAGGTGTTAAATGCCTACGAGCGGGTGCTGAGGGACTTCCCCCGTAAAAACCATCGCCACCGCCTTGTTCACGGACAGGTGGGCAATCTGGAGCTTTATAAAAAAATTGCGAAGCTGGGCCTTAACATCAATATTCAGCCTGCATCCACCTCCACGGATATCCCCATTATGGAGTCCCGCCTGGGCAGCCGGGCTAAATACTGCCATGCATGGCGTACCCTGACGGATCTGGGAGTGAACTTAAACGCCAGCTCTGATGTTCCCGTGGAAACGCCCAATGTATTCTGCGGAATTTACGCCATCGTCACGAGAAAACCTCTGGAACACCCTGAGCTGGCCCCCTGGAATCCCCATGAAAAAGTAACGGTCATGGAAGCCCTCCGGTTCTACACGATCAATAGCGCATATGCTGCCTTTGAGGAGCATATCAAAGGCTCTGTGACGGAAGGCAAGCTGGCAGATCTTGTTATCTTAGACCGCGATCCCTGCGCCGTCGATCCGGAGGAGCTTCCTGAGGTACAGGTAGATGCCACCATCCTGGGGGGAAAGATTGTATACCTCAGAAACGAGAAAACACTGCCGTCTCCAGTTTAAGCCGCTGTGAAACAAGAAAAAGCCGCGAAGGTTAAGAACACCGCCCTTTCCCCCCGTCGCCAGAAAGCGTGAGACAGCGCGGAAATTCCTGATTCGCGCAATATGAGGCACTTCCGAAAGGCGCACACGCAAATGGCCTGAAAGGTACTTTCTGTTCCTCTCAGGCCATTTGCGATGGTTTTTTCTACCGCCTCTTTTTACTGCTTTTTTTCCTATTTCCTATTCGTTCTTTGCGCCGTCCATGCCGGGCCTTTGCATTACCGTTTCGTCCTTCCCTCACCTTTTCTTTAATTCAGGGAAACTCCTTTCTTCTTCTCAATCGCCCTCTCAATGGCCTTCTCAATTTCCATAATCGGTATTACCATCACAGAAATAAGAAGTGCAGCGCCGTACTCGGCCAGGGAGATATGCTCGAACTCAAACGCATCCCTCAGAGCCGGAATATAGATTACGGCTGTGGTACAGATCAGAGAGGCGATAAACGACCAAACCAGATATTTATTCTGCCTTGGCAGTGTGAAAATAGAATGCCTTCTGGATCTCATATTGAAGGAGTGGAAAATCTCCACCATGGAAAGCGTTAAAAACGCCATGGTCATTCCGTCCGGCGAATCGGTGATCTCCCACACTCCAGCCTCCATATAGTGGCCGATAAAGTAGGCTGCCATGGTCAGCACTGTGATCATGATTCCCTGGAACACGATGTCAAAGCCCATACCGTTTGCAAAAATTCCGTCCTTGGAATCCCTCGGAGGTCTCTGCATCGTATCTTTCTCAGCTTCCTCCATTCCCAGAGAAATCGCAGGGAAGCAGTCTGTAATCAGGTTAATCCAGAGCAGGTGAACCGGCTTTAAAATGGTAAAGCCCATAAGCGTCGCTGCGAACACGGAGATAACCTCTGCCAGGTTTGCGGAGAGCAGAAACTGGATAGCCTTCCTGATATTGTCATAGATTCTTCGGCCCTCAGCCACTGCAGAGACGATCGTGGCAAAGTTGTCATCCGTCAGGACCATATCGGCCACGTTCTTGGTAACATCCGTTCCCGTGATTCCCATGCCCACTCCAATATCGGCTGACTTGATAGACGGGGCGTCGTTGACTCCGTCGCCTGTCATGGCTGTAATCTTTCCGAGCTTCTTCCACGCCGTCACAATGCGCACTTTGTGTTCCGGCTGAACGCGGGCATATACAGAGTAATTCTGAATGGTTTTCGCAAGCTCTTCATCGGAGATAGCGTTTAATTCCGCGCCGGTGATCGCCTGCTGCCCCTCTTCCAGTATTCCAAGCTGCTTTGCAATAGCCACAGCCGTATCCTTGTGGTCGCCTGTAATCATAACCGGGCGGATTCCAGCGCTCCTGCATTCCACAATAGCCGCCTTCACCTCCGGGCGGATCGGATCGATCATACCGGAAAGTCCCAGATAAATCAGATTATTCTCAATGGCCGCAGGGCTCGTATCCTCCGGCACGCTGTCATACTCCTTGTAGGCAGCGCAGAGCACACGCAGGGCCTGATCAGCCATTTTCTTGTTCTCAGCGAGAATATGGTTCTTTACTTCCTCTGTCATCGGGACAACAGCCCCGTTTATATATGCCCTTGAACAGAGCTTTAAAACCTCGTCAGGCGCTCCCTTTGTAAACTGGATGAAGCCTCCCTCCGGATTTCTGTGAATGGTAGACATCATCTTTCTCATGGAATCAAAGGGGGCCTCGCCCACGCGCTCATACGTTTTCTTAAGCTCTCCCTTTGGCATTCCTGCTTTCAGAGCATCATTGACAAGGGCACACTCGGTGGGTTCTCCCACCGCCTCATTCTCCTCCAGCTCCGCATCGCAGCAGAGGGCCATTCCTTTGATCAGGAAGGTCTCATCGGCGGAGGAGTGCTCCACAACCGTCATTTTGTTCTGTGTCAGCGTACCTGTCTTGTCAGAGCAGATAATCTGTGTACAGCCGAGTGTTTCCACAGCTGTCAGCTTTCTGATAATGGCATGATTCTTTGACATCTTGGTCACGCCGATGGAGAGAAGAATCGTGACAACAGCTGCCAGTCCTTCCGGGATCGCCGCAACAGCCAGTGATACGGCAACCATAAATGTGTCAATCACAAGTTCCCCATTTACTCCAGCTCCAGCCATCATGTTCCTTGCAATGTTGACACCGAACACCAGCACACAGATTCCGATGACCATAAAGGTCAGGATTTTGGAAAGCTGGTTTAACTTAATCTGAAGCGGAGTTTCCTCCTCCTTCGCGTTTGCGATGGCATCAGCGATCTTGCCCATCTCAGTATTCATACCCGTGGCACAGACAACTGCCCTGCCGCGCCCGTAAACTACAACAGAGCCCATGTACACCATATTTTTTCTGTCGCCAAGGGGCACATCGCCGTCTCCGGAAGCCTCCACCGTGTGCTCTGTCTTCTCAACAGCCACAGACTCTCCTGTGAGAGCTGCCTCCTCCACCTTCATGGAAGCACACTCGATGATTCTGGCATCCGCAGGCACAGAGTCTCCCGCCTCCAGGATGATCACATCGCCGGGAACCAGCTCCTCCGACTTTACCGTAAGCTGGTGGCCTCCTCTAATCACCTTCGACGTGGCTGCAGCAATCTGCTGCAGCGCCTCAATGGCCGCCTCGGCCTTGGACTCCTGATAAACACCCAGCACTGCATTGATCACCACAACAAACATGATGATAATCGTATCTGCAAATCCCTCGCCCTCTCTGACAGCGAGAATTCCTGATATAACCGCCGCCGCGATCAGTACAAGAATCATCGGATCCGTCAGCTCAGAGAAAAATTTGTGCAGAAGGCTCTCCTTTTTTCCCTCGGCCAGCTTGTTGGGTCCGTACTTCGACAGCCTTCCTGCCGCCTCTTCCTTCGTCAATCCATCCTCTGTCACAGAAAGTCCCTTCATGACCTCCTCGTGTGACAGAAGATATTCCTTTCTGTTTTCCTTCATGTCTGTCATTCCTCTCTTTCCTGGTCCACTGCCCTTTGGCAATGGCAATTTTCCGGATATTTCACCGCTTTCGCCTGAAAAGTCCCCGCAGATTCTGCCGGTCTTTTAAAGCGGGCTGTCATGTTCTTTGCACCTCTCTCCTTCCTTTTTTGATGCAAACCTCTCCCCAGCGTTTTCCTGAAAAGGCTCCTGCAGCTCTCATTCCCCAATGAGCGGTCTGCCTTTTTCGGCCGTCTCTGCCTGCTTTATTCCGCACTCTCTGTTATTATCTGCCTTTATTGCAAATAAAAAACAAGACATTCCGCATATCCAAAATATGCTAAAAGTCTTGTTTTCCTGCAGCTTGTATTGATAAACAGAAATCATGCAACCACCGGCTTTCCCGCCGGGTACTGTTGATCGCATGAAGGCAACTACTCCCTTTTAACGCTGTATTGAGATTTCAATTTTTCTGTGGATTATTCTATACCATAACAAGAGAGTTGTCAATATAAGTTAAAAAACATCTTTAATCTTTGCAACTTTTTCTGTATTTTTATATTTTATTCTGCTTCCGGCTTTTATTGGATGAAGGCTCAGAGCTTCTTCGCTGACAGAACAGGACATTAAAGCATTCTCCGTACGAAAATTCATCTGATGAGTACCTGGAAATTCTTTTCCCCGTCTCAAAAGACAGTGGCATCCCTTTGATTTTTCCTGTATGATAGAAGGAAGAAACGGGCAGGACATTTTTGTTTTTTCCGTCGTCCTTCCCTTACTAAGGAGATTACGTCTATGAAAATATTAAGCATCACCGCCCAGAAGCCCCACAGCACGGGCAGCGGTGTATATCTGACTGAGCTTGTAAACGCCTTTGACCGACTGGGCCACAGCCAGGCAGTGATCGCCGGAATCTGTAAAGAGGACACTGTCCACTTTCCGGACAGGGTATCATTCTTCCCGGTTTATTATCAGAGCGCCTCTCTCCCCTTCCCTGTCGCCGGGATGTCTGATGAGATGCCTTATGAGAGCACCCGCTACCGGGATATGACGCCGGAGATGACCGGGCAGTTCTGCCGCGCCTTTTCCGCTTCCATAATAGATTCTGTGAGGTCCTTCCAGCCTGATCTGATCATCTGCCATCATCTGTATCTGCTGACGGCGCTGGTGCGGGAGCTTCTGCCCTCCCAAAAAACCGCGGCCTGCAGCTCATATGCAGAGCCTGGACGGCTGTGTCAGACCTTTTCCGGAAACGCTGCCCCTGTCCGGCCTTTCAGGGGAGTCATTGCCGGAATCTGCCACGGCTCTGACCTGCGCCAGATAAAGAAAAATCCGCTTCTGCGCCAAGAGATCATAGAGCAGATCAGAAACCTTGATCTCATCTTCTGTCTTCACCGGGAGCAGGGTGCGCAGATAATCCGCACCTTTTCCTGCAGTCCCCGCCTGGTAAAGGTCCTGGGAACCGGCTTCAACAGCCAGATCTTTCGCAGGCTCCCCGATGTGTCCAGGGCAGCGCCTGCGGTATGCGGAGATTCTTCCCGTCCTGTGCGCCTTTTATTTGCCGGAAAGATTTCTGAAAAAAAAGGTGTGATGAGCCTTCTTCGCGCGCTCCGGCTGCTGCCTTCCTCTCTTTCTGAAAGGCTCTCCCTCACTCTGGCCGGAGGCCATGGAAACGAGGAGGAATACAAAGAAATCCTGGACCTGGCATCCCCAGAGCTTGGATACCCCTGCCCTGTCCGGTTTGCCGGAAGGCTGTCCCAGACGGAGCTTGCGCAGCTGATGAACGGCTCCGATATTTTCGTGCTCCCCTCCTTCTACGAGGGCCTTCCTCTGGTTCTGGCGGAATCCCTTGCCTGCGGTATGAAAGCGGTGTGCACTGATCTGCCCGGGATCCGGCCATGGATGGATGAAAACCTTCCCGGACACGGGACCTCCTTTGTGGCCCCTCCGCCCATGGAGAATGAGGACGAGCCTGTAAAGGCGGCGCTTCCCGCCTTTGAATCGGCCCTGGCCAGAGGCATTGAGAAGGCTTCCGCCCTCTCCTGCCCGCCTCTGGCCGCGTCACACGAGCTTAGGGAAAGTCTCGCCCGCCTCTCCTGGGACGGTGCAGCCGAACGGCTTCTGGAGGCTGTTCCTGTGTAAACAGATGGGAAGGAAGACATATAAAACTCTGTATAAATGAAAGAAGGAACGAATATATGAAACCATTGAAAATAAAAAATCTGATTCTTGGAGAGGGGATCCCAAAAATCTGTGTCCCTATTGTCGGGACAAGCCCGGAGGAAATTGAAGCCGCAGCCCTGGCACTTTCTGACGTCCCCGCAGATGTGGTGGAGTGGAGGGCAGACTGGCTGAACGGTATTCTGGACTCTGAGGGAAAACCGGATATTAAAAAAGCCGCAGAGATTCTCAGAAATCTCCGCAGCATCCTGGGTGAGACCGTCCTTCTTTTCACCTTCCGCACCTTTCCAGAAGGAGGCAATCTCTCCATCAGTCCTGACGCCTACGAGGCGCTGAACCTGGCCGTTGCGGCCTCAGGGCTTGCTGATCTCATCGATGTGGAGCTGTTCACCGGACACGGCATGGCAGAGGCCCTTGTAAAAAAAATCCAGGGTCACGGCATAAAAACCATTGTGTCCAGCCACGATTTTGAGAAAACGCCGGATCTGGATACCCTGGTAAGCCGACTGGGAAGGATGCGTGAGATCGGCGCAGATATTGTCAAAATCGCCGTCATGCCCCAGAGCAGGGCCGATGTCCTCACCCTCCTTGCAGCTACTGAGCAGTTTTCCCGAACCGCTGACTGCCCTGTCGTCACCATGTCCATGGGAGGTCTGGGCGCAGTCAGCCGGATTTGCGGAGAGACCTTCGGCTCTGCCCTGACCTTCGGCTCCGCCGGAACGGCCTCTGCGCCGGGGCAGATAGAGGTCAGCGAGCTGCACCGGTGTCTTTTGCTCCTGCACAAAAACGCCTGAGCGTTTTTGTGCAGGAGGCCGAAGCGGCCGTTTTTTACAGAGGGATACCTCCATCAGTAAGCCCTGGTCATGCCTCCGTCTAACAGAATTGTCTGTCCGGAAATATAGCTGTTGGCCTCGGAGCAGAGGAACGCAGCCAGCCGTCCATACTCATCTGTATTTCCGTAGCGTCCCAGCGGGAAGGCTTCCAGGTCGCGTTTCTCATATTCTTCCACTGTAATTCCAGCCTTCTTTGCCCGCATGGCATTCAGACTGGCAATACGAGCCGTTCCAATACGCCCAGGCCCAATCACATTGATCAGAATCTGATCTCTTCCCAGCTCAGAGGCAAGAGTCTTGCTCATTCCAACCACTCCCATCCGCATTGTATTGGACAGGATCAGGTTGTCGAGACAGTCTTTCACAGAGGAAGAGGTGGAATTCACAATCCGTCCTCCTCCCAGGCGGCGCATGGACGGCAGGCAGGCGCGAATCGTGCGCACATAGGACAGAAGGCAGAGCTGAAATGCCCCTTCCCAGTCCTCGTCCTTAAAGGAATCAAATGGCCCCGGCTTGGGTCCAGGGCACATATTAACCAGCGCCCAGATATCTCCCAGCGTTTCCACGGTGTGATCCACCAGCTTCTGAATGTCCTCTGCAGAATTCACATCGCAGAGAAACGCCTCCGGACGGTTTCCTGTTTCCCTCTCAATCTCATCCTGAGCGGCAGACAGCTGATCCTGAAACGCCTCTGAGGTGCTGATCATGACCTTCGCTCCCTCTCTGGCCATTTCCATGGCAATTCCCTTTCCCAGCCCTGCGGCGGAAGCCATACATAAAACTACCTTATTCTTTAATCCCATATCCATTTTTCAATCCTCCTGTTCTGAAACTATTTTTCTTACCAGAATCATCTTTCTGTTCTGCTCTTCTTTCCTCGCTCTGTGATTTTACCGCTTCTCCGGATGCAGCTTTAAATCCACCACAGGATTTACAAGTGGTTTCATTTCAAAGCCGTCTGGTCCGAAAATCCGGCATTCTGCCGTGTCACCATCCTGAATCTGGAAGGCCCTCGGCGTTCCTGTGGAAAGCACGTCGCCGGCAAGCCATCCCTGAATGCTGCTGTGCAGGGAAACAAGGCGGGCCGGTCGGTGAGTCATATTGCTGACCGTATTTTTTGCATACAGTTCTCCGTTGTGAACACTCTGAACCTCCAGCTTCAGAACATCAGGCACCTCATCCGGGGTAACCAGCTCAGGCCCGAAGGAGAAAAAGGTCGGAAAATTTTTAACAATCGTAAGATAGCGCGGGTTTCCCTGCACATAATCATTTCCCTTGAGGATCGACTCCTCGGTCATGTCGAGAACAGTTGTGTATCCCACAATCGCCTGCTCCCAGTTCTCCTCTGCCACATCGCGGCAGTCCCATCCCATTATAATGCCGAGCTCGGCCTCCGCCGTGGTTTTCTGCGCCTCCCTGAGGGCCGGAAGCTTTATCTCATCTCCCGGCCCAATCAGCGTGTCAGCCTGCTTAAAGAAGCTGCCCGGAAATCCCGTGGGTGCCGCTGAGCCGATATCCCCTGCATGCTCCGCATAATTGAGCCCGATTCCAAAGATTCTTCTCGGATTGCGGTAAAGAGGTGCATAAACTGCCTTCTCTTTTGGAATCATCCCCCGCATCTTTTCGAGCTCCTCTTTTCCTCCCTCATTATACCAGGCAGTCATGCCGGGAATCTGGCCCGCACAGATCAGCTCATACATCTCTTCCTTCCAGGCAGTCCCTTTCGCTGCATTTACTGCAGAGATCGGGACAATTCCTTCTGCTGTAACAATACCTGCTTTCTCTCCTCCATTTATTTTAACTGTAGCAAGACGCATATAATTTCCTCCTTTTATTCCCTGTCTTCCGTACTCAGATTTCTGATTATCTCCTCGTACCTCAGCCTGTTCTATGCTTCTCCCTCCTGGAGCTTTTTCACAGCCTCTGCGATTCTGAGACAGCCCTCCCTCACTGCATCCATACTGGCGGCAAAGGAAAGTCTTAAATATCCCTCTCCGCCAGGGCCGAACACATCACCCGGAACCAGGGCAACCTTTGCCTCATTCAAAAGGTATTCTGCCATCCATGCACTGGAATGTCCCAGCGCCTTTATGTTAATAAAGATATAGAAGGCTCCCTTTGGCGTCAGACAGCTCAGACCCGGAATAGAATTGATAGCCTTCACTGCACAGTTGCGGCGCTCCTCATATTCCCGGACCATATTCTCAACCTCATCTGTCTCCTCCCTGAAGGCTGCTATGGCCGCCTTCTGCACAAAGGACGGCGCACAGGTCGTATTGTGCTGATGAATTTTATTGAGAACTGCAATGTACTCCTTAGGGGCTGCTACGTAACCGATTCTCCACCCCGTCATGGAGTATGCCTTGGAAAATCCGTTCATCGTGAAGGTGCGCTCCTTCATCCCAGGCAGGGAGGCAATGCTTATATGCTTCTCCCCGTCATAGATCAGTCTCTCGTAGATCTCGTCGGCAATCACCAGAAGATCTTTTTCCACTGCAAGCTCTGCAAGTCCCTCCAGTGTCTTTCTGTTTAAAACTCCTCCTGTAGGATTATTCGGTGTCACAATCACAAGAGCCTTTGTCTTTTTTGTCACCTTGCTGTGAAGCTCATCCAGGTCGATCTGATAATTATGTTCCTCCGTCAGAGAATATGTAACGGGAACCGCCCCCAGAAGCTTCGGTACATTCAGATAATTCATCCACACCGGGTCGGGAACCAGAATCTCATCGCCTTCATTTAAGATTGAGCAGAGTGTGTCAAAGACCGCCTCCGACAATCCCACGGTAACCAGGATTTCATCCGCGCAGTAATTTACATTGTTCTCCTTCACCAGTTTTTCAGCGATAGCCCGGCGAAGCTCCATCGTTCCAAAATTGGATGTATAAAATACATCCCCGTCCTCCAGAGCCTCTATACACGCTTTTTTGATATATTCCGGCGTGTCAAAGTCAGGACGTCCCAATTCAAAGTGAAGCACCCTCTCTCCGTTTCGTTCCATGGCCAGGGCCTTTTCATTTACCTTCCTGATTCCAGATGGGACCAGCTTATCCATTCTCTCTGCTGTCCTCAGTTCCATATTCGTTCCTCCTTTTATCCCGCTCCGTTTTCTTCGGCTCGATCTGGTTCTCCCTTTTGGGAGCTGATTGGTTCTGTTCTCTGCCTGCAGCCGTTTTGCCGGTTGACAGTGCTACATGTATCCGATATGATGATACTGTTTCATTCTCCCGCCCCCTTCTGTCTGAACCATCTGTGCTTTTCTTGTCCTTATTGTATAAAGAGGAGGCGGGAAAGTAAAATACGTAAAACTTAAACGGCTTATCTCTGATTTGTTATAGACATGCATATGGCTGCAGACAGCCGTCTGCAAGGAGGATTTGATATGCTTGATTATAAGGAATACATCTGTGCCATCAGCGAGGAAAAGAGCTTTTCCAGGGCAGCTCAGAAGCTCTATGTATCTCAGCCATGGCTCAGCTCAGTAGTAAAAAAGGTAGAGCAGGAGATAAAAACACCTCTTTTTGACCGAAGCACTACCCCTATCTCCCTGACACCGGCAGGGGAATACTATGTGGAACAGGCCAAAAGAGTGATGGCCATCGAGGAGGAAATGCGCCGCCATTTCCAGGAGCTGAGCATGAAGGCAGACGAGGGTTTGAATATCGGAAGCTCCATGTTCTTCTGCACCTATGTTCTGCCAAATCTTCTGCAGGAATTTCGTGCCATGAATCAGCAGATTACCCTTACTTTCACCGAGGGAGACAGCCAGACACTGCTTGGAAAGCTGTTAGAGCAAAAGATCGATTTCGTTCTGGAGGCAGAGACACTGAAAGGTCCGAAAATCCAGTCGACAGCCTGGGCTGTGGAGGAGATCGTGCTGGCTGTCCCTTCCGCCTTTCCCATCAACCGGGAGCTTCAGGATTATTGCTACAGCTTCAGCGAATTTCAGAACAGAAAATCACAGGGAATTGAGAAGCCTCCGGTTCCCCTCAGTGCCTTCAGGGAGCAGCCCTTTCTGCTGCTTTCCCAGGGAAATGACATCTATCAGAGAAGTATCGAACTGTGCCGTCATGCCGGCTTTGCTCCAAAGGTTTCCATGTATCTGACACAGATGATGACGGTTTACTACTTAATCTGTGAGGGGCAGGGAGTCTCTTTTCTGCGCTCAACCATCTCCGAATATGCGCCGCCGGCTGAGGGAGTCGTATTCTATCAGCTGGACGATCCGGCTGCTGTGCGCAATATCTATCTCTCCCAGCGCAGGCAGGAGCCGGACGTGAGACAGCAAAAGCTGCTGGACTACCTCTGGAGTCAGAGTCTTCTGCAAAGATAAGAAAGTCTGATAAATAAAAAACTGCTGCAGAAAAATTGGAATACAAAATGCAAGACAGATTCTCACTGTTCTGTCCCAATATCCTGTATGACAACTTTCCTGCAGCAGCCTTTTTCTCTGCCGGTTCTCCAGGGCGTATAATTTTCTTCTGCATCCTCATCCCGGCAATTTCCTGTATATTTCAATCGGGGTCTTTTTTCATCCATTTCTGCCAGACGGAGTCCTATCTCTCCCCGGTCTTTTTCAGACAGCTCTCCCTCCAGAATTTTTCTTACAGAGATTCCTCCAGGATTCTTCCGTCCACGGAAATCGTCACAACCCGAAACGGCACAGCTTTCCCGCTTTCTCTTAACGCCTGGGCTGCCGCCCTTTCCATTCCTCCGCAACATGGAACCTCCATCCTCACCACAGTCACGCTCCTGATACGGTTCTGTGAAAGGACAGCGCTCAGCTTTTCTGTGTAGTCGCAGGCATCCAGCTTCGGACATCCAATCAGCGTTACCTTCTCCTTCATAAACTGTTGGTGAAAATTTCCATAGGCGTATGCCGTGCAGTCCGCAGCAATGAGAAGATCCGCGCTGTCAAAATATGGCGCATTCACAGGGGCCAGCTTAATCTGTACCGGCCACTGCCGAAGCCAAGAAGAGTGCGTTCCTGCCTCCGGCCGTATATCATCTTCCTTTCTCTTCTCTCCTGCCTGTATTCTCCTTCTGTTTTCCCTCACAGCCTCCTCGTCGTAGGCCGCTGCCTCCCTCTCGGTAAAGGTGATCGCCCCGGTCGGGCACGCCGGCAGACAGTCCCCCAGTCCGTCGCAGTAATCATCCCTCAGAAGCCTGGCCTTCCCGTCTATCATTCCAATAGCTCCCTCATGGCAGGCTCTGGCGCACAGACCGCAGCCGTTGCATTTCTCCTCGTCAATACTTATAATTCTCCGGATCATCGTTCTCTTTTCCCTCCTGCTTCCATTGCTTCCATTGATGCTGCAAGCTGATTATAACCTATGCGGTGGAATATGTATGTTGGAATTACAACGCAGAACTCTTTTTCCAATAAAAAAGAGAGCCTGCCCCCGGCCGTCTATATGTAAAGATCAGAGTCGGTTTTTATCTCCCCATTCACACATACCATCCAGAATCGGTATCAGTGACTTCCCTCTTTCTGTCAGGCTGTACTCCACTTTGGGAGGAATTTGAGGATACTCTTCCCGATGAACCAGCTGATCTCTTTCCAGTTCTTTCAGAGTGGAGCTGAGTGTCTTATAGGAAATTCCGCCGATATATTTTTTTATCTCATTGAAACGTACCACCCCAAACTCCATAAGGGTATAAAGAATCGTCATCTTATATTTTCCGTTAATCAATGACAGGGTATAGCTGAACCCCGTGGTACTGAGGCATTCGTCTGCGATGCACCTCTCTCTCATTTTACACTCTCCTTCAGGTAAGTATATAAATTTGCTGTAAGTATCTCACTTAAATGTGCGTACTTGTTTTTTATCTAATTCTCGTTATGATTATAATATCAGGAACAGGTAAAGTCAATTTTACAGACACAGAAGGAGCGATGATTATGACAAAGAACTTTCATGCAAAACCCTATTTATTTCCTATGCCAACCTACATGATCGGCACTTACAACGAAGATGATACAGTCGATGTGATGATGATGGCCTGGGGCGGCATCTGCGCAGAGGATATGGTTGCACTGAATCTGGAGGCTGAGCACAAGACCGTCGCCAATATTGAATCAAGGAAGGCGTTTACTCTCGCTGTGCCGGGAACAGATACGCTCAGAGAATCTGATTTTTTTGGAATCGCCACAGCCAACAAGATGGCAGACAAATTCGAGCGCAGCGGGCTTCATGCGGTCAGAAGTGAGAGAGTCGATGCGCCGGTCATTACCGAATACCCCATCACGCTGGAATGCCAGGTCATTGAAATGCAGTCCCAGCCATATGGCCTGCGGGTTCTCGGAAAAATCGTCAATGTAATTGCAGATGAGAAAGTGTTGGACGAAGCTGGAAACATTGACGCCAGCAAAATTCACGCTTTCGCCTTTGATCAGATGCAGAACGGCTATTATGCGATCGGCGAAAAGGTGGGCCAGGCATGGCACAGCGGTGCAGATTTAATGAAAAAATAAACCATCATCACAAGCGAGGTGTCAGGATGAGTAAAAATATTGTCATTTTAAACGGAAGTCCGAGAAGGAACGGAAACACATCTGCCCTTGTCAGGGCATTTACCGAAGGTGCAGAAAGCGCAGGACATTCGGTGACAGAATTTTTTCTGGACAGCATGGAGATCCACGGGTGCAAAGGGTGTTTTGGAGGACACAGCAGCCGGGAATGTCCCTGTGTCCAGGCAGACGACATGAACCGAATCTATCCTGCTGTAAAAAACTGTGATGTGATCGTTTTGGCCACACCCCTCTATTATTGGAATATGAGCGGCCAGCTCAGAACAGCTGTTGACCGCCTGTTTGCCCTGGAAGAGGGAGACGGGAATCTGCTGCGCGGCCATGACAGGGCCTGCGCCCTTCTGATGGCCGCGGAAGGACATGATTTTGAAGATGTCCTCTCCTACTTCGATCACCTGATGAAGCATCTGCGCTGGACTAATCTCGGTCATGTACTGGCAGGCGGCAATGGAGATGCGGGCGATATTAACGGAAAACCGGAAATCCAGAAGGCCTGGGAGCTTGGAAAATCGATTCCGGAGTAAAAACATGGCGCAGGTCTTTGGCCATGGAAAAAGTGACCTGTTCAGGCAGAAGTTGTTTTGACAGAGCCGACAGCATGCGGATAACACTGCAGCTGCCGGCTTTTTCTTTCCTTTTCAGCTGCAGGATTTATCAGAACATTTTCCCTGCAAACGGAGCCATCATCTTTATGCTTTCACAAAGCAAGTTCTTCCCTATAGAACAAAATTTTTCCTGCACAACAAAAAGGAACCATCTTCCGATGATTCCTCAGAGAGGCGACAACCAGATTTGAACTGGTGATCAGGGTGTTGCAGACCCACGCCTTACCACTTGGCTATGTCGCCATAATGACCCCAACGAGATTCGAACTCGTGTTACCGCCGTGAAAGGGCGATGTCTT
>OGGQ01001410.1_pt1 | contig 31208 bp, 33 predicted proteins | sample 1571191 | NCBI WGS metagenome assembly OGGQ01 (sample SAMEA2582061, study PRJEB24529) | metagenome | biome: Human gut stool | place: China | collected 2011
GGTACCGTAAGCTGCTCCCGTGCTGTTGTGGATGCAGGCTGGAAGCCGAAGGATCTGCAGGTAGGACAGACAGGTAAGACTGTTCGTCCGCATGTATACTTTGCCATCGGTATTTCCGGTGCAATTCAGCATCTGGCAGGTATGGAAGAGTCTGACATCATCATTGCCATCAACAAGGATGAGTCTGCTCCGATCTTCGATGTGGCTGACTACGGTGTGGTAGGCGATCTCAATAAGATCGTTCCGATCCTGACACAGAAAATCAAAGAAGCAAAAGCTGCAGCAAACAAATAATGCGGCAGTGAAATACAGATCCCAGGGCGGCCTTCGGCTGTCCTGGGTCTTTTGCACTTATGGGACAAAAGGAAAGAGGGGAATATCATGTATCAGCTTCTGATCAGAAACAGCCGGATTGCAGACGGCACCGGCGGACCTGCTTATCAGGCGGACGTGGCGGTGAGAGACGGAAAAATAGCAAAAATTGCGCCGGAGATTCATGAAGAGGCGGAGCTTGTCATTGACGGAACAGGACTGGTGACAGCACCCGGCTTCATTGATATTCATTCCCATTCGGACACATATTTCCTGGTGGATGACAGAGGAGAAAGCCGTATTTACCAGGGGGTCACCAGTGAGCTTTCAGGTCAGTGCGGAAATACCATCTATCCATGCCCCGCAGGCAGCATGGACTGGATCCGCCGGTTTGCAGGCAGTCAGGTCAGGGAGTACGCGTCTTCGTCCTTTTCCGAGTTTCTTGGAAAAGTAAAGAGGGACGGAAAGTGTATGGGAACCAATCTGATTCCGCTCATCGGACACGGAGCTCTCAGGGGAGGCGTTATGGGGTATGAGAACAGAAAGGCCTCGCCGGAAGAACTGGAGCTTATGAGGGAACTGCTGGATGCGGATATGAAAGCCGGAGCCTGGGGGCTTTCCCTGGGACTTGGCTATACACCGGGCGTATCTTCTGACAGAGACGAACTCTGTGCACTGGGAGAGATTGTGGCAGCGTATGGAGGAATTGTCACTTCTCATATGCGTGACCAGGGTCTGGGGACTCCGGATTCTCTGGATGAAATGTTTGAGATCAACAGGCGTACCGGTGCCCATGTGCATATTGCCCATTTCAAGGCCAGCGGAAGAAAAGCCTGGGGAAATGCACAGAAGTATGCGGATCTGGTTCATGAAGCACAGAAAGCCGGCATCCATGTAACCGCAGATGTCTATCCCTATACGGCATCTTCTTCCGGCATTACAAATTCTTTCCCCAAATGGTCCATTCAGGGCGGAAAGCAGGTGGCGGTGGAGATCCTGAAGGATCCGGAACGGAGAGGCGCTTTAATGGAGGAACTGGAAGCAGTATTCTGCGATGCGGCTGCCGGAGAGAGCCTGTATGTGGTGACCACCGGGGGGCGCTGTCCGGAAGCGGACGGAAAGACCATCCGGCAGCTGGCGGAGGAACTGGGAATATCCATGGCGGAGGCAGCGGCAAAGGTGGCCGTGGATACAGATGCCGGGGCCATCTGCATTTCCTTTGCCATGTGTGAGGAAGACGTGGAGACCATGCTGCGGCAGAATGATTTTTCCATCGGCAGCGACGGAAGTTCGCTTTCCCTGGATCCGGAAAAAAATCAGGGAAAACCCCATCCCAGAAATTATGGGACCTTTCCGAGATTCCTGAGACTGGCCAGGGAAAAAGGATTCTGTTCCATGGAAACCGCGGTGCGGAGAATCACCGGACAGCCGGCGGAATACATCGGCCTCAGGGACCGGGGCTTTATAAAAGAAGGAATGATTGCGGATCTTACGGTATTTGATCCGGAAAAAGTATCTGATAAAGCCACCTATGAAAATCCCTTCCAGAAGCCGGAGGGCATCCTTCACGTGTTTATGGAAGGAGAGCCGGCGCTTCTTTACGGAAAGCAGACAGAAAACAGACTGGGGAAATTCATCCTGAGAAAATAAAGGGAGAAAAATGGCCGGAAGCCGCATAAACAGGGGATTTCTGCCTGCTTAATACTTTACAAACATGGTGCCGGAGCTTATAATATTTACAGGGACAAGGGACGGGGCTGTTTACCCCGCCCTATTTTTTTAAAAGAGCGGCCTTTACAAATGTAAGGAGGAGTATGCGGTGCTTGGCATCATGAACACTGACGTGTCTCAGGCTAACCTGTCTGCCGTATATGTGGCAAACGGGCTTGGAGTATTTCTTCTGACAGCGATTCTGTATGGCAGACATAAATGGTACAGAATCAATTCCTGTGACGGATATCTGTTTCGCTGGATGTGCCGGATCTGTCTGATACTGTGTATTCTGGAGACAGCCGGCTTCGCTCTGAACGGCAGACAGTTTTTTGGTGCGCGTCAGGCGGCAGTTCTCTGCAGTTCGCTTCTTCTTTTTTTGGGAAGTGTTCTCGGCTGGCTGTGGATCTGGTATGTGGACTGCAAACTGCTGCCCGTCAACAGCAGAAACTGGAGAAAATACCTGCCTTTGGCAATCCCTGCAGCAGCGGTGGGGCTGATGTCTCTGGCAAACCTGGCATTCCCTGTTTTTTTTATAGTCAGTGAGGAAAATATATACAGCCGTACCCGGTGGTTTTTCATTCCCTGGGTGATAACCTATGTATATCTGATATGGGGAACAATCAGGATCTATCGCTATCAGCGCAGGACAGACAGACGGATTCTCATTCCGGCGCTGATGTTTCTGCTTCCCATTTTTCTGGGAAGCATGATTCAGATGTTTTTTTACGGAATCTCCCTTGTCTGGGTTTCAGCGGCAGCAGGACTGGTCTGTCTTTACATCAATCTGCAGAGAGAGCTGGTTTACCTGGATCCCCTGACCGGTCTCTATAACCGGGGATATCTGTTCTATTATCTGGACAGCATTACAAGTCAGGCCAGGCCGGACCGGCGTGTCACCGGAATCATGCTGGATATCAATGGCTTCAAGCAGATCAATGATACGCTGGGACATCATGAAGGGGACACAGTTCTGCAGGATGTGGCAAGAATTCTGATGCATGCCGCAGGAAACAATACAGTGATCCGGTATGGAGGCGATGAATTCGTGGTTCTGGTGGAAAATGCACAGCCGGAACAGGTTCAGACTCTGATGGAGAATTTCCGTCAGGGACTGGGGCATTACAGTCAGTCCCGCAGCGATCTGCCTCCGGTTTCGTTTTCCATAGGAACCGCAGAATTTGATTATACCTGTGTCTTTCAGTTCTTACGGGAAATGGATATGAGAATGTATGATGAGAAGAGATCTTTTTATCTGGGAAGGGAGAGCCATACTTCCATCCGGACCATGTGATGGAAAACAGAAAAGGAAATCGGTATGAAAAAAAAACATAAATTTTTTAAAGTGCATGGCAGTACCCTCAACGGACTTCTTCTTCTGTTTGTTACAGTCCTTCTGGTGCTGGCAGTCTTTCTGGTGCGGATCAAGCTGCTGAAAAATGCGCAGGATCTGGGAATGGAACTGGCACACAGCTATGCTGTGGAGGAAGAACTGAATCTTTCCTCCCTGGAGACAAATCTTACACTGGCCAGTCAGTTTGTGGATGAGATCATCTGCGGCGGCGGGGATCCTTCTGAAGTCCAGAGCTGGATGACAAGCTATTTCTCCAAACTGACAGATATTATCGGAGAGGGCAAGGTGGATTTTTACGCAGTGATCGACGGAAACATCGTGGCGGTACATCCCTGGGAAGGAGATACCACCTATCAGTATGAAGAGACAGACTGGTATCGGATGGCTGTGGAGGCAGACGGACAGACGGTATGCGGGAAAGCATATCTGGATGCCATCACGGGTCAGCGGATTTTTACCATATCCAAAGGCCTTACCAGCGAGGGAAATGTGCTGGCAATGGATGTTTATATCCAGAATGAGGCGCTGCATAACAGTTCCAATACTCTGCCGGAAAACTGCTCCTATTTTCTGTGTGATGAGAATGGGAATCTGATTTATTCCAACACAAAATGGAAGGTTGATTCTCTGGAACGGCAGCGGTATGTGGATTATATACTGGCAGGGATTCAGGACGGTTCCCTGGCGGATTACGACAGTTTTGTGAAGGATCCGGAAGGAGTCTCACGCGGAGTCTATTTTCAGACAATGAGCAATGGGTGGACTGTGATCCTGACGATTCCCGCCATGCATATTCTGATGGGAGATCAGAATATTGTGGTCTATATTCTGGCAGGTGTGGCACTGATACTTTTCCTGATGATTGCCTATTTTACGATTCAGGATGCACTGCGGAGCCGCAGCATGAAAAAGGCTGACGATACGGCTCATATGCTGGGGGATTCCTTCTATTCTATTTACAGGGTAAACGTCAGTGAAGGCAGTTATGAGGGAATTAAGATTCATAAGGACCTTCAGGACAGGATTCCTCCCAAAGGCAGCTATAACTCCCTTCTAGAAACCATGTGCTCCCTGGTAAAGCCCAAGATTTACAGTACTTTCGGTGAAAGCTTTTCTCTGGAAAGCATCAGGAAAAGAATGGATCAGGGTGTGAAGGATTACGGCGGTGACTTTCAGAGGCAGTTCGGCAGCGGCTACCGGTGGGTGAATATCCGCACACTTTACAACCGCAGCGTGGATCCGGATGTGGTGATTCTCTGTTTCCGGGATGTGGATGAAGAAAAAAAACGGGAGCTGCAGAACACCATTCTTCTGCAGGATGCGCTGGAAACAGCACGGAAAAGTACCAAAGACAAAAATGAATTTTTCAGCGGAATGTCCCATGACATGCGGACTCCGCTGAATGCCATAATCGGATGCTGCAGCCTGGCGGAAAGAAGCTGCATGGCCGGCGACTACGGAAAACTCGAAGAGTATATCCGGAAGATCCGGTTTTCCGGAAGGCAGCTCCTGGATCTGATCAATGATATTCTGGAAATGTCCAGAATGGAAGCGGGAAAAAGCACCCTGAATCAGAAGGAACTGGATCTGAAGAAGCTTATGTCTGAGATTGCCGGTATTTTTCAGGACCGTATACAGGAAGGCGGAAAGACGCTGGAAGTCCGTATGGACATCCGCGATTCCCTGGTCATGGGAGATGAGAAAAAAATCACGCAGATTGTCAACAATCTAATGTCCAATGCGGCCAAATACAGCAATCCCGGCGATTCCATCCGCCTGGATGTCCGGCAGTTTGAATTTCAGAAACACAGTAAATATCAGATTATTGTGGAAGATACCGGCATCGGCATGTCTCCCGGTTTTCTGGAACGGCTGTTTGATCCCTATACACGGGAAACCACGTTTTCTTCAGGGGCCACTGTGGGAACAGGACTGGGAATGTCCATTGTCAGGAGTCTTGTAAGCCAGATGAGCGGCGAAATTTCCGTGGACAGCAGACTGGGCGAGGGAACCCGTGTGACGGTGACAATTCCCCTGGAGATTGTTTCGCAGAAGGATACAGAGACAGAAAAAGAAATGCCGGATCTTTCCGTACAGGAAAGGCCGTGCCTGAACGGGCGGACCATACTGGTGGCGGAAGACAATGAAATCAACAGGGAAATCGTGACGGAGGTGCTGGGGCAGATGGGGGCCAGAGTGCTTGCCGCAGTCCATGGACGGGAAGCGGTGGAACTGTTTTCTGATTCGGATTTTTATGCCATCGATGCAGTTCTGATGGATATGCAGATGCCGGTGATGGATGGCTGTGAGGCAGCCCGCACCATCCGCGGTCTGGACCGTGCGGATGCTGCCGGGGTGCCGATCATTGCGGTTACTGCCAATGTATTTGCAGAAGACATCGACCGGACCACCCAGGCAGGAATGAACGATCATATTTCCAAGCCCATCGACAGCATTGTTCTGTGGCGCACTCTCCAGAAACTGATGCTGGAATGGGATCATGTACGGGGGAAATAAAAATGAGCATACAGAGGGATAATTTCCGGAAGAACTCCGGAGAAACGATCCTTATTATAGATGATGAAGAAATCAACAGGGCAATTCTGGCCAATATCTTTGAACCGGCATACAACATTCTGGAAGCGAAAGACGGCCAGGAAGGACTGGAACTTATCCGAAGGGAAGAGACCAGGCTGAGTGCGGTTCTTCTGGATGTGGTCATGCCCAGACTCAACGGACTGGAGCTTCTCAGGCAGCTGTCCGCACAGGGGCTGCCGGAGCGGATACCGGTATTTCTGATTACCGCAGACGGCGGAAGTACCACCATGCGGGAAGCATATGAACTGGGGGTTATGGATGTTATTTTTAAGCCTGTGGTCCCCTATGTGGTCCGCCGCCGGGTCGACTCAGTTGTGGAACTGTTCCGGGCACGGCACAGACTGAGTGCGGAAGTGGAGAGGCAGCGGGATCAGCTGCTGGTGCAGACCAGACAGCTGGCAGAGATGGGAATGGGGATGGTGGAAGCACTGTCCACGGCCATCGAATTCCGAAGCGATGAGTCCGGTGAACATGTCCGCCGGATCCGTGATATCACCTGTTATCTGCTGGGTGAAACGCCTCTGGGACAGGGACTGACCGGGGAGCAGATTCAGCTTATCGGCGTGGGAGCCATTACCCACGATGTGGGGAAAATATCCATTCCCGATGCGATCCTGAACAAACCGGGCCGTCTGACTCCGGAGGAATATGAACAGATGAAGACCCATACGGTGAAAGGGGCAGAGCTGCTTTCCAGGATTCCCCAGATGAGGGAACATTCCGCATATGCATATGCATATGATATCGCTCTGCATCATCATGAAAGATGGGACGGAAGCGGTTACCCCGATCATCTGGCAGGAGATCAGATTCCTATCTGGACCCAGGTGGTTTCCCTGGCGGATGTATATGACGCGCTTGTGAGCAAACGATGCTATAAAGATTCTTTGACTGCGGAGACCGCGGTGGAAATGATTCTGAACGGACAGTGCGGTGCATTTAATCCCAGGCTGCTGGAATGCTTCCGGCAGGCGGAACCCGTGCTGCGCCTGTTTTATCAGCCAGCCGAAGGAGGGGAATTATATGGATGAAAACAGAAAAAAGGATCTGCAGGCAGCAGGAATTGACGTGGATGAGGCTTTGGAGCGGTTCATGAACAATGAAGCTCTGCTGATGAAATTCCTTCTTCGTTTCCCTGAGGACCAGAACTTCTGCCGGCTGAGACAGGCCATGGACCAGTCCGATGCTGCCGGAGCTTTTGAAGCTGCCCATACCCTTAAAGGAGTGGCGGGAAATCTGTCTCTGAGGGAACTCTTCATCCGGATCAGCGTCCTGGTGGAGGATCTGCGTGCCGGAAATCTGGAGGCCGCGGCGGAAAAAATGCCCTGTACGGAACAGGCATATGACCGGATTCTCAGAACACTGGAGCAGATGAACGGATCTTCAGACAGAAACGGATGATGTCATTCTGCCGAAAGCAGACAAAAAGGACAGCATGACAAGCGTAACAGGTCATGCTGTCCTGAAATTCAGGAAATTTTCTGCGGAGTGTGCCCGGGACCGGAGCCCGCCGCAGGCGGAGAATCCTGCAGAGCAGGATTCTTTTTTATGGAGGTTCATCAGTTTTTCTCCACAGAAGCCATCTTCATGGCACGGACTTTTGTGGAAAGTCCGTAAAGGTTGATGAAACCGGAGGCGTCATGATGATCATAAAGATCGCCAGTGGTAAAGGAAGCAATGCTTTCGTTGTACAGTGAGTAGGGAGATTCGGTGCCCTGTTTGATGATGTTGCCTTTGTAAAGCTTCATTTTACATTCGCCGGTGACATATTTCTGGGTGGATTCCACAAAGGCCTGGAGCGCTTCCCTGAGAGGGCTGAACCATTTGGCGGAGTATACCACATCGGCAAATTCATTGTCGATGTTCTTTTTATATTTCAGAGTCTCTTTGTCAAGAATCAGCTCCTCCAGCTGCTTATGGGCTTCAATGAGGATTGTTCCGCCGGGAGTTTCATATACACCGCGGGATTTCATTCCCACCATACGGTTTTCCACAATATCCGTGATGCCGATGCCGTGTTTTCCGCCCAGTTCATTGAGTTTTGTGAGCAGATCGGCATATTTCATCTTTTCGCCATTGAGAGCCACGGGAATTCCCTTTTCGAAGGAAATGGAAATTTCCTCGCCTTCTTCCGGGGCTTTTTCAGGTGTGACGCCCAGAACCAGCATGTGATCATAGTTGGGTGCCTGAGCCGGATCTTCCAGTTCCAGGCCTTCATGGCTGATATGCCAGATGTTGCGGTCACGGCTGTAGCTGTTATCTGCCTTGAACGGCAGGTCAATATTATGTTTTGCACAGTATTCCAGCTCTTCTTCACGGGACTGGATATTCCAGGTTCTCCAGGGAGCGATGATTTTCATTTCCGGAGCCAGTGCCTTGATGCCCAGTTCGAAACGCACCTGGTCATTGCCTTTTCCGGTGGCTCCGTGGCAGATTGCCACAGCCCCTTCTTTTTTGGCAATATCCACCAGAATTTTTGCAATCAGCGGACGGGCCATGGCGGTTCCGATCAGATATTTGTATTCATAGGTGGCATTGGCCATGACACAGGGAGCGATATACTGTTCGCAGAATTCATCTGTCACATGTTCAATATAAAGCTTGGATGCGCCGCAGTATTTCGCGCGTTCTTCCAGGCCGTCCAGCTCATTTCCCTGTCCCACATCGATGCAGACACAGATGACTTCATAGTCAAAGTTTTCCTTGAGCCACGGAATCAGAACAGTGGTATCAAGACCGCCGGAATATGCAAGAATCACTTTATCTTTCATTGGTATATCCTCCAGAATTTGTTTTATGATTTATAAATATACATCTAGACCCGGAAAAAGTCAAGATATAAATGTATTTTTATTAATTTATTTTGAATAATATACAAAACCTATGCATAAACAGCAGAATGAGAATCCGGACGGACGCCCCATTTGTTGACAAACCATGGAAAAAAACAGATAATAGGGGAAGGAGGAACAGGAAATGTATGATTTGCTGATAAAGAATGCAGAGGTGATCGACGGCACCGGGAATCCGAGGCAGAAAGCGGATGTGGCAGTAAAGGACGGAAAGATCCGGATGGCATCCGGAACAGAGGAAGCACAGACTGTCATTGACGGAACCGGGCGGATTCTGTGTCCCGGATTTATTGATGTCCATTCCCATGGAGATCTGGTGGCGGGCCATGACTATGCAAGGCTCTGCAAAACGTCCCAGGGAATCACCACGGAAGTGGCGGGACAGTGCGGAAACAGTTTTTTTCCGGTGCTTCCTGAAACAGCGGAAGCAGTTATGTCCAATGCGCTGATGCTGGGAGAACTGGAAGAAAAACATATGAAAGAATTCCGCGGTCAGAAAGAATTTGCGGATTTTCTCGGAAAGCAGAGCCTGTCGGCCAACATGATGACATTCATGGGGCACTCGACTCTGAGGCTTCTGGCCATGGGCAGTTCGGATGCCAGGCCGGACAGAAAACAGATGAAATATATGGAAGAAACTCTGAAGGAGTCCATGGAAGAAGGCTGTGCAGGGCTGAGCACAGGGCTGTTCTATCCTCCCAGCGCCTATGGAAATGTGGAGGAGGTATCCGGTCTCTGCGCCGTGGCCGCCAGGTACGGCGGGATTCACACCACCCATATGAGAAACGAGGGGGCCGGGATTCTGGATTCCGTAAAAGAAGTTCTGGAAATTTCCAGGAGGTCTGGAATTGCTCTGAATATTTCCCATCATAAAATCTGCGGGAAAAAGAACCGGGGCCTGTCGGAACAGACTCTGGAACTGGCAGACGAGGCCAGAAAGGAAGGCATTCAGGTGACCATGGACGTATATCCCTATACGGCGTCCATGACCAAGCTGGCGGCATGTATTCCTGCGGAATATTTTGTGAAAGGAACGGACTGGCTCCAGAATGCGCTGAGGGGAAAGGAGACGCGCCGGCAGATCCGGGAAAAGATGGAGACCTTTGAGGACGGACGATATCTGCAGTGCGGAGGGTTTTCCGGCATTATGATCGGAGGCTGCCCGTCCAGACCTGACGCAGACGGCAGATTCCTGTCGGAATACGCGGCAGAGACGGGAGAAGATCCGTTTGATGTATTTTTTGACCTTGTGACGGAAAACGGAAGCCGCTGCAGCGCCATTTATTTTTCCATGGATGAGGAAGATCTGGAGCACATCATCCGGTGGCCTTATACCATGATCGGCACTGACGGACTTACGGTAAGCATGAACGGAAAAACCCATCCCAGAAGCTGGGGAACCTTTCCCAGGGCCCTCCGGATATTTGTAAAGGAAAAGAAAATTCTGTCCATGGAAGAAATGATCCGCAGAATGACCGGTCTCCCGGCGGAAACCTATCATATGACCTCCAGGGGAAGAATTGCCGACGGATACGCCGGGGATCTGGTACTGTTTGATGAGGCGCAGATCCGCGACCAGGCAGATTATTCCGACAGCTGCCGCCTGTCTTCCGGCATCTGCTGTGTGGCCGTGGACGGGAAGATTGTATACAGAGACGGCAAAATGACAGGGGAATTCCCGGGAAAGTGGGTGCCTTTCCGGGGATGAAGACAATACAACAGACAAAGAAAAGAGACGGAAAAGAAATGAACTGGAAAAAAGACTTTATCAGAGGACTGAAGGATGGAATGCCGGTGGGGCTGGGCTATGTGCCGGTGGCCTTTACCTTTGGCTTTATTGCCGTATCCGGAGGCATTCCCGTATGGGCGGCCTGTCTGATTTCGCTGTCCAACCTTACCAGTGCGGGACAGTTTGCGGGAACAAATCTGATTCTGGCCGGGGCCGGCTATATGGAGATTGCACTGACCACTTTTGTCATCAACATCCGGTATATGCTGATGTCCCTGTCACTGACCCAGAGGCTGGCGGAAGGAACAGGACTTCTGAAACGGATGGGATTTGGCTTTGGAATTACCGATGAAACCTTTGTGGTGGCATCTCTGAAGCCGGGAAAACTGACAGCGGCATATATGTTCGGACTGATCGCGATGCCGGTTTTCGGATGGAATCTGGGAACGCTTCTGGGAGCATGCGTTTCTTCGGTCCTTCCGCAGGCACTTCAGAATGCCATGGGAATCGCCCTTTACGGCATGTTCATTGCCCTGATCGTTCCCGCAGCCAGGGATTCCATGCATGTGCTGGTGATTCTTGTGATTGCGGTGGCGGTCAACTGTGTGCTGAAATATGTACCGCTTTTTTCCTTTGTCTCCTCAGGCTTCCGGATCATTCTTGCCACGGTATGCGGGGCAGGACTGGGAGCCTGGCTGTATCCCGGAGACGAGACGGAATACGTGGTGAAGGAGGAAGCGTAACATGGATATGAAGCGTACGGTAATCTGTATTTTTATCATGGCACTGGTGACCTATGTGCCCAGAGTGCTTCCCCTTACGGTGTTCAGGAAGCAGATCCGGTCGAGATATTTCCGGTCATTTCTGGATTACACACCCTATGCGGTGCTGGGAGCCATGACATTTCCCGATGTATTCACATCCACCGGGAGTCTTCTTTCGGCGCTGGCAGGCACCGCCGTGGCCCTGGTTCTCAGCTACTTCAGAAGAGGACTGGTCACAGTGGCGCTGGCGGCAATCTTTACGGTCTATCTGGCGGAGCTTCTGCTGGCATGACAGGAAGACCGGCCAAAGAAAAACATAATCTGAAAAGGAGGAAAAAACAGTGAAGGAATGGAACGGATACCTGAATGAACTGGCATCAAAGGCACCCGTGCCGGGCGGAGGCGGCGCATCTGCCGTGTGCGGTGCCCTGGGAGCCGCCTTGGGAGAAATGGTGGCAAACCTGACCGTCGGGAAAAAGAAATATGCCCAATGGGAAGAGGAGACAAGGCGGTGTCTGCAGGAACTGGATGCCGCGAGAGCCCGGTTTGAGGCACTTTCGGAAGAAGACGGAAACGTTTTTTACCCCCTTTCTCAGGTCTACGGAATGAAGGCGGATACGGAAGAAGAAAAGAAGGAAAAGGAAGCACGCATGGAAACCTGCCTGCGGGATGCCGCAGGGGTGCCGTTAAAGATCATGGAAGAATGCGTGAACGCCATGGACAGCATGGAATTTCTGGCCGGGAACGGAAGCCGTCTGGCTGTCAGTGATGCCGGTGTGGGCATTCAGTTCCTGAAATCCGCACTTCTGGGGGCCGTCATGAATGTGTATATCAACACCAAGCTCATGAAAGACAGGGAATATGCCGGAGAACTGAACCGGAAAGCGGAGGAACTGGCAGAAAAAGGCACAGAGAAGGCAGACAGAATCTATCAGATTGTACTGGAGGCGGTGAAAGGATGAAAATTCTGAAAGGTGCGGAAGTGGCGGCAAAGCTGAAGGAACGGGTACAGGAAATGCTGGCGGAGCTGGATGGCTGCAGGCCTGTGGCCGCCATTGTACGGGTCGGGGAAAAGCCGGATGATATTGCATATGAGAGAAACGCCGTAAAACGGATCGCGGCATTCGGGATGGAAGCCAGATCCTATGTATTTCCGGAGAACGTCAGCCGGGAAGCGTTTGAAGAGGAATTCCTGAAGATCAGCGAAGATCCTGAAATTGACGGGATTCTTCTTCTGCAGCCGCTTCCGAAACAGCTGGACGGCAGACGGGCGGCGGAGATCATAAGGCCGGAAAAGGATCTGGACGGGATCAGCCCTGTCAATGCCGCCAGGGTTTTCTCCGGTGAAAAGAACGGGTTCGCCCCCTGTACGGCGGAGGCAGTGACGGAAATTCTGAAAGCCTATGAAATTCCCGTGGCAGGAAAGGAAGCTGTGGTAGTGGGCCGCAGCATGGTCATCGGACGGCCTGCCGCCATGCTGCTTCTGCAGGAAAACGCCACTGTGACCATCTGTCATACAAAAACAGAGGCACTGGAAGATGTGTGCCGCCGGGCGGATATTCTGGTGGCGGCTGCCGGAAAGGCCGGGCTGGTGGATCAGAAGGCGGTGGCTCCCGGCGCCGTGGTCATTGATGTGGGAATCCATGTGCTGGAGGACGGAAGTCTCTGCGGTGACGTGAAATGGGAAGGGCTGGAAGAAAAAGCAGCAGCAGCCACGCCGGTGCCCGGCGGGGTGGGATCCGTAACCACTGCGGTCCTGGCAGCGCATCTGGCCCGGGCAGCGGTCATGAGGCGGACAGAATAGTCTGTACCGGGAAAAAGAATAGAATCTCCTGGAAATGAAATACTATTGGTAATTCATTTTCAGGAGGTTTTTTTATGCCGGGAATTATTGTGGCGCTTGTATCCGGTGCCCTGATGAGCATACAGGGCGTATTCAACACGGAGATCACGAAACAAAGCAGTATCTGGGCGGCAGCCGGGTGGGTTCAGCTGACGGCCCTGGCGGCCTGTGCGGTGTTTTATTTTCTTACCGGAAAAGGGGAGATCATGGGCATGTTTTCCGTCAGCAGGAAATACATGCTGCTGGGCGGTGTCATGGGAGCATTTATTACATGGACCGTAATCCGGAGCATGGAGACTCTGGGACCGGCACGGGCTACCCTGCTGATTGTCGTGACTCAGATTGTAGTTGCCTACGGGATCGAACTGCTTGGACTTTTCGGGGTGGAAAAGGCAGGGTTTGAATGGAAAAAGCTGATCGGCGCGCTGACGGCCATTGCGGGAATCATCATTTTCCGGTACTGACGGGGCAATGGAAATTTATGAAAGAAAGACTTGTGTTTGAGGAGATGTTTGGATAGAATATAAATAGGCAAAACAGGTGTTTCCAGAGCTGTCCCGGATGCTTTGGGAGGTGCCGGATGTTAAAAATACACTGGAAGATTGCGGCGGCTGCGGCATTTATGACCGCGGCCGGAATTTATTATGGCCTGACGCAGGCCGGAGGAGCCGGATTTCAGGATCCGGCCGGAGCCGGCGGGCGGAAAATGGAAGAAATTCTTTCCATGGAGGAGACGGATGTGACGGGCGGCGTGCCTGCGGGAGGCATGGAAGCCGGAAATGCAGAGAACAGTCCCGAAAATGGAAATAATACGGGAAATGGAACCGGAGACAGAACCGCAGAAGAAACCGGAGAATACCCAGGAGCGGACGGCGCGTCGGAAGAAGAACTTCAGGAACCGGAAGCGGCCGGTCCCGGGATTTATGTGCATGTCTGCGGGGAAGTACAGATTCCGGGAGTCTATGAACTGCCGGAAGGCAGCCGGGCCTTTGAGGCCGTGGAGGCAGCCGGCGGGTTTACGGAGGCGGCGGCACAGGAAAGCGTGAATCTGGCGGCCGCGGTATGGGACGGCATGAGACTGAACATACCTGACAGGGCCGAGGCTGAAAAACTGACGCCGGCGGAGCTGGAGCGGTTTACCGGACAGGGGATGTCTGCCGGACAGGGAATTCCGGACGGAAATGGGGCTGCAGAAGAGCGGTTCTCCCTGGTGAATATCAATACGGCAGGGCGCGAAGAACTGATGACGTTAAACGGCATAGGGGAATCCCGTGCGGATGACATTATCCGGTACCGGACGCAGAACGGCGGTTTCGGTTCGATTGAAGACATTAAAAAAGTTCCGGGCATCAAGGATGCCATGTTTCAGAAGATAAAAGACAGGATCACAGTTTAGGTGGGAGGAAGAGATGGCTAGAGTTCTGGTGGTTGACGATGAAAAACTGATTGTAAAGGGAATCCGTTTCAGTCTTGAACAGGACGGATATGAGGTGGAGTGCGCCTATGACGGCGAGGAAGCCATAGAAAAGGCAAAGGAAAAAGAATATGACGTGGTCCTTCTGGACGTGATGCTGCCCAAGCATGACGGATTTGAAGTGTGCCAGGCAATCCGGGAATTTTCGGAAATGCCGATTATCATGCTGACAGCCAAAGGCGGCGATATGGATAAGATTCTGGGGCTGGAATACGGTGCCGATGACTATATTACAAAACCGTTCAATATTCTGGAAGTCAAGGCCAGGATCAAGGCCATCATGCGCAGAAACGCCAAGAAAGCCGGGAAAGACGGCAGGAAAGAAAATCAGATGGTGGTCTGTGGCGACCTGAAGCTGGACAGAGAAGGAAGGCGTGTCTTCATCAAGGAACGGGAAATCAACCTGACAGCCAAGGAATTTGACCTTCTGGAACTTCTGGTGACCAATCCCAACAAGGTTTACAGCAGGGAAGCGCTTCTCGGGTATGTGTGGGGCAACAAGGCCATGGATACCGGGGATGTGAGAACCGTGGATGTTCATGTGAGAAGACTGAGGGAGAAGATTGAACCCAGCCCCAGTGATCCCCGCTATGTCCATACCAAATGGGGAGTCGGATATTATTTCCGTGCCTAGGAACAGGGAGAATCCCCGGACCGGTCCGGCGGGAGAGATGACTGCGGGCCGGCAGAAACCGGAAAGACAGTTCTGACGGCCCGCAGGATACGGAAATGTTCTGAAACGATACATAGAGAGACTGAAAGAAAAGATACAGAGGAGCGGAATATGACGGAGTTTACAATAAGACCTGTAAAGATGGATGACCTGGATCAGGTGACGGCTGTGGAGGCAGCCTGTTTCCCTGCGGCGGAAGCAGCCGGACGGGAGGCTTTCGAAACCAGAATAAAAACATTTCCGGAGAGCTTTTTTGTGGCGGTTTCCGGAGAACGCATAATCGGATTTATCAATGGAGGCGTGACCAATGAACGGACCATCCGGGATGAGATGTTCGAAGACAGCAGCCTCCATGATCCGCAGGGGATGTATCAGAGCATTTTCGGGCTGGATGTGCTGGAAGAGCACAGAAAGCAGGGAATTGCGGCTGCTCTGATGCGGCATTTGATTGAAGATGCCCGCAAAAAAGGCAGGAAAGGTCTGATTCTGACCTGCAAGGACCGGCTGATTTCATATTATGAATCGTTCGGCTACCGGAATCTGGGGGTTTCCGCATCTGTGCATGGCGGAGCCGTATGGTATGACATGATTCTGGAATTTTAGAAAAGGCTGCTGAATGAGCCAGGCGGAGAAGAATTTCTGCCTGGCTTTCTGCACGGAAAACCAAGGAGAAAACCATGGCCGGAGAGTTTTATTATAAGGGGATGGATAAGCGGGAGCAGGAGGCGTACCGGAACATGATGGCGGGATTTTCGGAACTTCTGCCGGAATTTCCGGTGAGACTCATGGAAAACCGGGAACTGGCCGATATCCTGTTCCGGCTGCGGCTGGATCATCCGGAGATTTTTTATGTCAGCGGCTTCCGGTACCGTTACTATCCGGATTCAGAATATGTAAGGATGCAGCCGGAGTATGTTTTTGACAGGAAAAAGATCAGGGAGCATCAGAAAGCCCTGGAAGGGAGAATCAGCCGGCTGGTGCGCCAGGCGGCCGGCGGAACCCGGGAAGAGAAAGAACGTTTTGTCCACGACTTCATCTGCTCGGGAGTGACATATGACAAGCTGAAAAAACAGTATTCCCATGAAATTACGGGACCGCTTCTGCAGGGAGTCGGTGTCTGCGAAGGAATTGCCAAAACCGTGAAGATCCTCTGCGGAAGGCTGGGGCTGGAATCTGTCATTGCCGTCAGCGAGGCAGATCCGGAAAACGGAGTCCGTTACCGGCATGCCTGGAACCTGATAAACCTGGGAAATGCCTGGTACCATCTGGACGCCACCTTTGACAATTCTCTGGGACGATACGGACAGAAGAGGTTTGATTATTATAATCTGGATGACAGCCGGCTCTTCAGGGACCATGGCCGTCTGGTTTATCCGGTGCCTTCCTGCCGGGACGGCAGCAGATTTTATTACAGGGAACAGAAGCTTTCTCTGACGGGCACGGAAGAGGTGGCGAAACGGATGAAGACGGTGCTGAAAAAGAAACAGCCGTATTTTGTGTTCCACTGGCGCGGCGGGAGCTGGAACCGGGAGGTGCTGGATGAGATTCATAAAACGGCCGCAGAAGCAGCTGCCGAAAAAGGGAAGTTTGTGAGGATATCTGTAAACGCCGCCCAGGCGGTTCTGCAGATTTCCGTGCTGGATACCTGTCCGGAGAACGGAATCTTCCGGGAGGAGGCAGATGAAGGAGAGTCTTCATAAGGAACGGCCGGGAAGGAGAAGCCGGGAAAAAGTGAGAAAATAACCGGCAGAAACGGGACAGAGAAAACACGCGGAAAGAAGACAGGAAAAGACCGTAAAGAACAACGGAGCCTCAGGACGGAGAGACACCGGATGAAACAGGAGGAAGCCATGAAGATCACGCTGGTGACAGTGGGGAAAATCAAGGAAAAATTTTATGAAGAAGCGGTTGCGGAATATGTGAAACGTCTGGGAAGCTACTGCAGGCTGGAAATTGTCCAGGTAGCCGATGAGAAGACACCGGACGGAGCCGGTGACGGGCTGAAGGAACAGATTCTGGAAAAGGAGGGAGCCAGAATTCTTTCTCATCTGAAAGACGGAGCCTATGTGATTGCACTGGCCATTGAGGGAAAGATGCTGGATTCCGAGGAACTGGCAGAAAAAATGGAAGAACTGGGAGTCAGGGGAGTCAGCCACATACAGTTTGTGATCGGGGGGTCTCTGGGGCTTTCTGAAAAAGTCATGAAGCGGGCGGATTTTGCCCTGAGTTTTTCCAGAATGACATTTCCGCATCAGCTGATGCGGGTGATTCTTCTGGAACAGATTTACAGAAGCTACAGGATCAGCCTGGGAATGCCGTACCATAAATGACGGCTGCATCATAAGCGGGAACGGAAAACAGAAAATTTCAGATAAAAAAGCCAGGTCCTGCCGGGAAGGCAGGTGCCTGGCTTTTCTGGTTCCGGACGGGCCGGAAAAATTTACTGATATCCTGTGATCTGACAGAGCACCATGATCAGGCAGCTGGCCAGAATCCAGAGCCCCCAGAGCTTTCCGAAAAACTTCATCCAGCGGTCATAGGGAATGGCGGCAGCGGCGATAAAGGGCATCAGGGATCCGCCGTGGGGCTGGGCATATCCGCAGATTCCGTCGCCCAGACGGTAGGCAAGGACGAGTGTCTGGCGGCTGACTTCCGAAAGATCTGCCACCGGAGCCAGAATCGGCATGACCACAGAGGCCTGTCCGGTACCGGAGGTAACAAATACGCTGGCGATCATGTTGATGATCAGCATGGCCGGTCCTTTTAAGAGCTGCGGGAGATAATCCATGGAGGAAGCCATGCCCATGACTACGGTATCCAGAATATTGGCGTGATTCATGATCAGAGTGCAGGCGGCACCCAGGCCCACGATGAGGGCAGCGGAGATCATGCCTTTGGCACCTTTGACAAATTCAGATGCGATTTTGCTGGGAGTATAGCCATAGGCCAGGCCGCTCAGGATTCCCATCCACATGAATACGATGGCGTTCTGGGTGAGGGTCCATCCGAACTTCAGGCAGCCGTAAATGAGGACTGCAAAGGAACAGAGGAAAACTGCCAGTACCAGATAGTGGCGTTTTTCCACCTTGGTATCCATTTCATTGACATCAAACCGTTTGATGTCGGGAACACCGTAGACGGCACTTTTTGTGGGATCTTTCTTGCATTTTTCTCCGTAGCGGATCAGATAGCCCACGGTCAGGAGATAAAGGACAACGAAGGCCAGGATTCTCATGGAAATGCCGGAATAGGCGGGAAGCCCCACAAGCCCCTGGGCCACAGCCGTGGTGGAAGCGAAAATTCCGGAAGAAAAACCGATGCCGATTCCCAGCATGACAATGGAAACACCCATGATGGCATCATAGCCCAGTGTGGCGGCCAGCATGACGCCCAGAGGCGTAAAACCGATGAATTTGTTGGTGGACTGGGTGATTCCGATGCTGGCAAACAGCAGCACGAACAGCGGAATGAACCATTTTTCCTTTCCGGAACAGGCTTTGGAAAGCCGGTTGCAGAAGGCGTGGAACATGCCTGTGGACAGAAGGACCTCAAGGCCGGCACCCACAATCAGAACACCGAAAATAATATCCGCCTGCTTGGTAAAGGATTCCATGATATAATTGGGAATCTCCCAGAAGGGAACGGGTGTTTTCTCAATATACTGGAAGGATCCGGGCACCACGACTTCCTGACCTGCGGCATTGACTTCTCTGGCATACTCGCCGGCAGGAATCACATAGGTCATCACGGAAACGAAAATCAGGATCGCAAAGATCACCACGTAGCCGTGAGGCATTTTAAAGGCTTTTTTCTTTTTTTCCATAACAGCTTCCATACTCTTTTCCCCCTATTTTTTTTCTTCTGCAATTCTTCTGGAAAATTCTTCCCGGATTTCCTGAAGCAGTTCCGGATGACGGATCAGCTCATAGGAAGTTCCGCACAGAATTTTGGCTCCGAAGATGACTGCATTATGGGCATCTTCAGATTTTCCCGCGTCCACGAAGCCCTGGGAATGGGATGCCACTCCTTCCGGAACGAATGCCACCCGGATGCAGGAGCCGGGAAGCCGGTGCAGGATGTTTCCGAAGTCTGTGGAACCGGTTTTTTCTCTGGGAGGAGCAGTTCTGGGAGCCCCCACCTCCTCTGCCTGTTCCATGATCAGTTCATTGAGGCGGACCGCAGGGATCTTGTTGTCCACTTCTTTTTCAGCGATGAGTTCCAGTTCCGTTTCGGTCATCATGGCAGCCCCCTGAAGCACCTTTTTCAGACGCTCGATGACCCCGTTCAGGCAGGTGCGGCTGTAGGAACGGACATAAAGGCTGGCGGTGGCATCGGCAGGCACAATATTGGCCGGGGTTCCTCCGCAGTCCACAATGGTGTAATGCATTTTCACGTCGCTTTCCACGTGTTCCCTCAGAAACTCAATTCCCTGGAAAGCCAGGATCATGGCGTCAAGAGCACTTCTTCCGGATTCAGGACGGATGGCTGCGTGGGAGCTGGTGCCTTTGTAATGAACCCGGAACTTGGAAAGAGCCAGAGACTTGACATCCGTCTGGGTCAGATTGCTGCCGTGCATCATGAGGGCCACGTCCAGTTCTTCAAACGTGCATCCGCCCCGGATCATGAGAATTTTTCCGCTGACGCTTTCTTCGGCCGGAGTACCATAAACGGTGACCGTATAGGGCTCTTCCAGGTCCGCATGGCGCAGGGCGGATGCGGCCGCCAGGATGCTGGGGCCCTGCATGTGATGACCGCAGGCATGACCGATTTTGGGAAGGGCGTCATATTCGCAGAGCAGTCCGATGTTGGGGCCCCCTTCACCGTGGCGGTAGACGGCACGGAATGCGGTCTGCACGCCTGCTACGCCGCGTTCCACGGTGAATCCGTCTTTTTCCAGCCAGTCCGCCAGAAGACCCGATGCCATGAATTCTTCAAGACCGAGTTCGGGGTGGTCGAAAATCTCATCCGACATCCGGCACATATCGCTGCGGATGCTGTCGATATAGTCATATAAGTGCTGTTTCATATCCAACTTCTCCTTGTTTTTGCCTGTCTGCCTCAGGGCTCAGTTCTGCAGACAGTCTGATTCTGACTGATGTTTCATGATTCCGTCCTGCGGCCGCCGGCTGGCCGCGGAGGAAATAAGTTATGAAAATATCATAGGATGGACCAGGAGAATTGTACAACTTGAAAAACAAATATCCGGTATAAGTTAAAAGAATGTACAGAATCACGGAAAAGTGTTCCGGAAAATCCGGAAAAATGGTATAATCAGACAAACTTGCAGGGAGGAGCGGGAACATGAATCTGAAAGAGCAGCAATATATCTGTACCATTGCAGAATGCGGAAGCATCACACGGGCGGCAGAAAAACTTTTTATTACCCAGCCGGCTCTGAGCCTGTATGTCAACAACATTGAAAGGGTTCTGGATGTGAAGCTTTTTGACCGGACGGACAAACAGTTTCTGCTGACTGCCGCCGGTGAACTGTATGTGGAAAAAGCCAGAAGAATGCTGGAGCTGCAGAGTGAGTTTGAGGCGGGACTGTCGGACCTGAAAAATCATGTGGACGGAGAATTCAGCATCGGTGTTCAGCTGCGGAGGGCGCCGCTGCTTCTCCCTCCGGTGATGATGCGGTTTTTCAGGGAATATCCCAACATCAGAATCAAGGTCCGGGAAGGCGTCAAGGAAGAACTGGAACGGTTTCTCAATGAAAATCAGATCCAGCTTCTGGTGTACAATGCGGAAAGTCCAAGGGAGGATCTGGTCAGTGCCAGGCTTTACCGGGACCGGCCGCTTCTGGCGGTGCCCTGCGGCCACCGTCTCAACAGTCTGGCCGAGGAAAGGGCGGGGGAAAAATATCCGAGGCTGGATCTTAAACTCTGCGCCGGAGAGTTTTTTATTGTGCCCACCAAGCGCCAGAGCCTGCGGTGCTATGTGGACAGGGTGTTCGCGGAAAAACACCTATACATGGGAAACTATATGGAGATACGGAATTTTGAGACTGCCATGCAGCTTGTCAATGAGGGGTACGGCCTGGGATTTAACCGGGAACAGTACAGAAAAACCATGACTTACCTGAAAAATATCCGGTATTACAGCTTTACGGATGACAGCGCGGAAAGAAACTGCGTCTATGCAGGATACAGAAAGCGCAGAGATACACCGGAGTATATTCACAGATTTATTGAACTGCTGGCGGAACGGGGAAGGGAACTGGAAGATATGGACCAGGCAGAGGTACGTTCGCCTGAAGAATAGAAGGGAAAGAGAAAGAGAGAGGCTGTGCGGTCCCGGGACATGATGTCCCGGGACTTTTTTTCTGTCATAAACCTGTCCCGGGGTCATATATTGAGGTAAAGGAGCGTGGGACAATGGAAATATCACAGCTGCAGGAACTGTTTCCGGGCGCTTCCCCGGAGTGGGAACGGGTACAGGAAATCCGAGTCAGAGCCGGCCGGCCGGTGCTGTTTTATCTGGACGGCACCGAGTATCTTCTGGACAGGGCGGGGCAGCTTCAGGAGGCCGGAAAAGGAAGCCAGGGTCCGGAACAGTGGCTGACGGCAGACAGAAAAATGATCCGGGATATTCTGGAAATGGCTTCGGAGCATTCCCTTTATGCCTATGAGGAAGAGATCCGGCAGGGATTTCTCACTATGGAAGGGGGACACCGGGTGGGCATATCCGGAAAAGCGGTTCTGGAAGACGGCAGGGTACGGACCATACGGGACATCTCCGGACTGAATCTCCGGCTGGCCCATGAGAAAAAAGGATGTGCGGATTCTGTGATGCCGTGGATGTTCAGGAACGGAGAACTTCTGAATACACTTCTGATTTCTCCGCCGGGTGCCGGAAAAACCACCATGCTGAGGGATATGATCCGCCAGGTGTCTGACGGTACGGTCTGGGCGCCGGGGTGCAGCGTATCCGTGGTGGACGAGCGGTCGGAAATTGCGGCCTGTGTTCAGGGCATGGCCCAGTGCGACCTGGGAATGCGCACGGATGTGATGGACGGCTGTCCCAAGGACAGAGGCATGCTGATGATGATCCGTGCCATGGGGCCCAGGGCGGCGGCAGTGGATGAGATCGGCACCAGGGAAGATCTGGATGCCATGAGATATGTGATGAACTGCGGGTGCAGGATTCTGGCCACGGTCCACGGCAGTTCCGTGGAAGACCTGCTGCACAAGCCGGTGCTGGCGGAAATGGTGAGAGATGCCATGTTTGACCGGTATGTGGTTCTGGGGAGAATCCCGTATCCGGGTACTGTGACGGGAATCTATGATGAAGCGTTAAAGGAGCTGAAGGCCAATGAAGTATCTGGGAATCGGGATCATGGCGGTATCTCTGGCAGGGGCCGGTTTCCTGGCTGCCGACCGCTGGCGGGAGCGGCTGGAGATTCTGCTGCTGCTGCGAAGGATGGTGTACTGCCTGAAGGGGGAGATCCTGTACGCCGGCTATACCCTGCCGGAGGCCCTGGCGCAGGCGGGAAACCGCTTCGCGGGAGAGAGGAACGGGGTGCTCCGGGAGCCGCCCGCGTTTTTTCTGCGGGTCAGCAGCCGGACGGAAGCTGAGCGGGGGACTCCGTTTTTTTCAGTCTGGAAAGAAGAAATGGAGAAATTCCCCCGGGATTTTCCCATGGACCGGGCGGACAGGCAGGCACTCTGTACGTTGGGGGAGAATCTGGGATATGCGGACCGGGACAGGCAGGAAAAGATGTTTTTGCTGTATCTGGAGCAGCTGGAAGATTCCATAGACAGCCTGAAGAAGGAACTGGCCGTAAGGACCAGGCTTTACCGGAGCCTGGGGGCTGCGGCGGGACTGTTTCTGGCGGTAATCATGATGTAAGGAGGAAGGCATGGGGGTAAACCTGATTTTTAAAATAGCGGCGGTGGGGATTCTGGTATCGGTCATCTGCCAGGTCCTGAAGCACAGCGGACGGGAAGACCAGGCCTTTCTTACGAGTCTGGCCGGGCTGGTTCTGGTTCTGTTCTGGATTGTTCCATATATTTATGAACTGTTTGAGACCATCAGAACCTTGTTTGCCCTGTGAGAGGAGGCGGGAGACATGACCATTATCCAGACTGCCGTCATGGCGATCACCGCGGTGATCCTGGCGGTACAGATCAGGCCGCTGAAGGCGGAGTATTCTGTATACATGATTCTGGGAGCCGCCCTGATCATCGGATTTCTCGGCGTATCCAGACTGGAAATGATTCTGGATACGGCAAGAGAACTGGGATCCTATCTTCATGTACAGAATATCTATCTGGGCACGCTTCTGAAAATGGTGGGCATCACCTATATTGCGGAATTTGCCTCCGGCATCTGCAGGGACGCCGGCTTTTCCGCCCTGGGAACCCAGATCCAGATGTTCGGGAAACTGTCGATTCTGGCAGTCAGCTCTCCGGTACTGCTGGCATTGATGGAGACCCTGAAGGTGTTCATGGAATGAAGGGAAAAGGACTTATGCTTCTTGCGGCCGTCATGGTTCTGGTCTGGTGTCTGGCAGGCCCCATGACGGTTCCGGGAGCGGAAAAATGGAATCTGCAGGAGAAAACGGGAGAAACCGCGGAGGCAGCAGCGGAGACAGCAGAGGATCTGTACCGGTTCAGCCCGGAAGCGTTTGATATTTCCGGGATACAGGAGTTCCTTGACCGGATATCCGGAGGAACCGGAACGGATCTGTCGTTTTCAGAGCTGATGACACAGCTGGCACAGGGACAGGCGGAAGAGGCGGCTGCGGGAATGTTCCGGTATGTGCGGGACGCGCTTTTTTCCGAAGTGGAACAGAACCTGGGCCTCATGGGAAAGATTGCGGTGCTGGCACTGATCGGCGCGGTGTTTTCCAACTTTTCCGGGATCTTCGGTTCCGGGCATGTGTCGGAAACAGGATTTTATGTGGTATATCTGCTGACCATGACGCTGCTGGCTGCCAGTTTTTTTGCCAGCGTCCGTATAGCGGATCAGATTCTTGAGGATATTCTGGGATTCATGAAGGTGCTGCTTCCGGCATATTTCATGGCAGTGGCCATGACCGGAGGCGCCGTGACATCCTCGGCCATGTGTACGGTGACGTTCGGTGCCATCGGACTGGTCCAGATGGTGTTTTCGGAATTCCTGATTCCCATGACAAAGGTGTATATGATGATGATTCTGGCAGGAAATCTGTATAAAGAGGATATGATTTCCCGTCTGACGGCCCTGCTGAGACAGATGATCCTCTGGACCATGAAAACCATGGTGGGACTGATTCTGGGGTTTCATCTGATCCAGGGCCTGGTGCTTCCTCAGGCGGATGCACTGAAAAATGCATCTCTGATGCGCGCGGTCCAGGTGATTCCCGGGGTGGGTGCCGGAGCAGGAGCCGTATCCCAGATTCTCATGGGGTCCGGGATTCTCATCAAAAATACGGCCGGAGCGGCTGCGGTTCTCATTATGGCTTTTCTGGCTGCGGTGCCGGTGATTAAGCTGACGGCCCTGATGGCCCTTTATTACGGGACGGCAGCGGTGATTCAGCCGGTCTGTGACAGGCGGCTGGTGTCCTGCATCTCCCAGGCGGCGGAAGGACACGGACTCCTGCTGCGGATGGTGGGATATTCCATCGCCCTGTTTTCCCTTACCATTGCGATACTCTGTATTTCCACCAATGCGGCTTATTATGCGGGGTGAAAGGATGGAATGGATCAGTGAATGGGTACAGGGACTGGCATTTTATCTGGTGCTTATGACTGTGGTGCTGAACCTGCTGCCCGACAGGAGCTATGAAAAATATCTGAGACTTTTTACCGGAGTGGTGTTCATTCTTCTGGTATTCCGGCCGTTTGCGGACCTGACGGGCATTGAGGCCAGAATGGCGGGGGCCTTTGAAAGAATCACACTGCAGAACGATGCAGAGCTTCTTCAGAGAGAAATTGACGGCGCAGTGGATGACAGAATGAAAAAACTGGAAGAGACGTATGTACAGGCGGTGGAAATGGATATCGGCACCATGGCGGAGGGCACCGGGGTGGAATTCACGGAGGTCCGCGTGACCCTGAAGGAGGGACAGGACAGCGAAGCGTTCGGTACGCTGGCGTCTGTAAAGATTACGGCCTCTGTACCGGATGCAGCAGGTCTTTCACGGGAAGAGGAAAGAGAAAAGCGGCTGGAAGCCAACAGGGAAATCGGCCATCTTAGGAAAAGAATAGGAGAGTATTATGGACTGGAAGAAGGAGATATCAAAATTCAACTGGAAGATGAATAAGGAAAAGCTGATTTTTCTGTTCTGCTCCGGTCTCCTGCTGTTTATTATTTCCATTCCTTCCGGCAAAGGAGACGGAACAGAGAATCTGCCGGCTTCCGGACGGGAACAGGAACGGACCGGAAGCATGGGAGAGGAACAGGCCGGAAGGGGTTCTTCGGATACTTCATATGAGGAAGAACTGGAAGAACGGATCGCATCCATTTTAAGCCGGGTGGACGGAGTGGGAGACGTGGATGTGATGGTGGTGCTGGAGTCCACCGGCGAGAAGGTATTCCGGGTGGATACATCGGTTTCGTCATCCAGATCCGAGGAGGTGTCCCAGGACGGGGAAAACCGGATATCCGATCAGAAGGAGACCACGGAAAGCACTGTTCTTGGAGGCAGCGGGACGGATGAAGGGCCGCTGATAGAGAAAGAACGGATGCCGGAAATTTCAGGCATCATCATAAGCGCAGACGGAGGGGGCAGCGATCTGGTGAAAGCCGAAATTTCAGAGGCCATGGAAGCATTATTCGGCCTGCCTGCACATAAGATAAAAGTATTAAAGAGGGTGAAAAAAGGAGTCTGATGGAATGAAACGAATATTCAGGAGAAACCAGGTAATTATCACGACGCTGGCAGTCATGATTGCCGCAGCCGGATATCTCAATTATTCTGCAAAAAAGGAAGTGTCCGGTGCGGAAGTCTACGAGGCAGGCATGATGGAAATTTCCGACGAGGATATCCTGGCGGAAAATCAGGCTGAAACAGGAAACGACGACGGAAGTCTGACGGAAATTGCCAGCCTGGACGGCGGTCATGAAGAAGAATTCCAGGAAAACAGCCAGGTTTCGGCAGTACCGGAAGGCACGGATGCAGAGGAGGGAGAAGCTGCGGCATCTGCGGATCCGGCGGCAGACGGGGAAGCCGGAGAGACCGGAACCGATCAGCCCGGAGAAGCTGTTCTTACGGGCGGTACCAGTGTTTCCGAGTACATAGCCGGTGTTCAGCTGAACCGGGAACAGGTACGGGCAAAAAACAAAGAAACACTGATGCAGATCATTGACAGTGACAAGATTTCAGAGGCGGAAAAACAGACAGCCATCCAGAACATGATTGAACTGACAGAGATTGCGGAAAAGGAAAGTGCCGCCGAGACGCTTCTGAAAGCCAAAGGCTTTGTGGATCCGGTGGTCAGCATTACGGACGGCCAGGTGGACGTGGTCATTAATGCAGCATCCATTACGGATCCCCAGAGGGCCCAGATTGAAGATATTGTGAAGAGAAAAACCGAAATCGGGGCCGACGGAATCGTTATTACGCTGATGGACCTTCAGGAGTAAACGGCATCAGGGAACGCGGGCTTCAGAGGGTCTGCGGTCTCCGGAAATTCATGAAAAGCCTATGCAAGCGCCGGTATTTGTGGTATACTTCTAAAATAAGTATGGGAAGAAAAAATACTTGAATACGGAATGTGCAGGAGGTAATCATTGTGGCAGCGGATACAGAGAGAAGCAATCATAAAGTATACGAAAAAGATAAGATCGGAGAAGTCAGGATTGCGGATGAAGTGGTAGCAATCATTGCCGGCCTGGCAGCGACGGAAGTGGAAGGCGTGGATTCCATGGCCGGAAACATCACCAACGAGCTGGTGGGAAAGCTGGGAATGAAAAATCTTTCCAAAGGCGTCAAGGTGGACGTGACGGAGGAGCATGTGTCGGTGGTGCTGTCCCTGAATCTGAAATACGGTTACAGCATTCCTTCCGTATGTGAGACCGTACAGGAAAAAGTAAAGAACGCCATTGAGAATATGACCGGCCTGACTGTGCTGGAGGTCAATATCAAAATTGCCGGTGTGAACCTGGAAGACAAACAGGATCTGTAATGCCGGCAGAATGAGACAGAAAGAGGATGCCGCTTCCGGTGACATCCTCTTTTCTTTTACGGGACGGAAGACAGGAGGCAGAAGATGAAAGAAATCAGGGAACGCCGGAGCATCCGGCATTATAAGGAAAAGGAAGTGGAAGACAGTCTGGTGGAACAGCTTCTGGAAAGTGCCAGACTGGCCCCTTCGGGAAGCAATACCCAGCCCTGGAATTTTGTGGTGGTAAGGAACCGGGAAACCATTGAGAAACTGGCATGGGCCACTCACAGGCAGAAATGGCTGGCCATGGCTCCGATGCTTCTGGTCTGTGTGGCGGACAGCAGAAGCAGATTTCATGACGATGTGTTCCGGCCGGTGGACGATTATTCCGGTCTTCCGGAACTGAAGATGATGATACGTGACTGTGCCATCGCCATGGAACATGTGGCACTGGAGGCACAGCATCTGGGGCTTGGGACATGCTTTGCCTGCTGGTTTGAGCAGAAAGATGTGAGGCCGGTCCTGAATGTGCCGGAAGACTGCTATATCGTGGGCCTCATTGCCGTGGGCTATCCGGATGAAGCTCCGAAGGAGAGACCCAGAAAGTCTCTGCAGGAAATGGTGAGATATGAAATGTGGCAGTGACCGGGGGGAAAAGGCTTGTGAAAACATGCATTTTCATGTATAATCGAGACTTAGATAAGTATGGAGTGAGATAAACGGAGGTAACCCAATGACCAGAAGGGAATTACGGGAGCATTGCTTTAAAATGCTGTTCTGCACGGATTTTTATCCCCAGGAGGAAAAGGAAGAACAGCTGGAATATTATTTTGAGGCGCCGGAGGAAGTGGCAGCAGGAAAAGACGGCACCGATGAGATCCTCCATCGGGTGGAACTCAGGGAAGAAGACAGAAAATACCTGGAAGAACGCGTGGAAAAGATTGTGGAGCGGATCCCGGAGCTGGACAGGCAGATCAACGAGGTTACCGAAGGATGGAATACAAAGCGGATCGGACGGGTGGAGCTGACCATTCTCCGTCTGGCCCTTTTTGAGATGAAGGACGATGATTCCATTCCGGAAAAAGTTGCCATCAATGAAGCCGTGGAACTGGGCAAGAAATACGGAGGAGATGATTCTCCGTCCTTTATCAACGGCATTCTGGCCAAGTTCGCAAAACAGTAACCATGGCAGGGGCATATTCAGTCACACAGGTCAATTCTTATATCAGGAACATGTTTTCCCAGGACTTCCTTCTTCGCCGGATTGCGGTGAAGGGGGAAGTTTCCAACTGCAAGTATCACAGTTCGGGGCACATTTATTTTACCCTGAAAGACGCAGGCGGCACATTGTCGGCGGTGATGTTTGCCGGCCAGAGAAGAGGCCTGAAGTTCCGCCTGGAAGAGGGACAGCAGGTGATTGTCCGGGGAAGCGTGGATGTGTATGAGCGGGACGGGAAGTATCAGCTGTACGCGTCGGAGATCGAGCCGGACGGCCGCGGAGACCTGTTTGCCAGATTTGAAAGACTGCGCAATGAACTGGAAGAGATGGGGATGTTCGCTGCCGAATATAAACAGCCCATTCCGCGATATGCCCGTACCATCGGCATCGTCACGGCCCCTACGGGAGCTGCAGTCCGGGATATCATCAACATCAGCCGCAGGCGGAATCCATATGTGCAGCTGATCCTTTTTCCTGCTCTGGTGCAGGGAGAGGGAGCGGCGGACAGCATTGTCCGGGGCATCAGAACTCTGGATGCCACGGAGACAGATGTGATTATTGTGGGCCGGGGAGGCGGTTCCATTGAGGACCTGTGGGCTTTCAATGAAGAAAAGGTGGCCAGGGCCATTTTCGCCTGTCATACACCGGTGATTTCGGCCGTGGGACATGAGACGGATGTGACCATTGCCGATTACGTGGCGGATCTGCGGGCACCGACCCCCTCTGCGGCTGCGGAACTGGCAGTATTCGATTTCAGGCGGTTTGAAGAAGATCTGGAAGGAAGAAAATGGAAACTGGACCGGGAAATGCGGTTCCGGACCGGAAAGCTGAGGGACCGTCTGAAGCAGGAGGAACTGCGGATCCGGCTCTGCCATCCCAGACATCAGATCCGTGAAAAAAGACAGCGCCTGATGGATGCGGAAAGCAGGCTGAACCGGGGCATGGAGGATCTTCTGCAGGAAGACAGAAAACGGCTGGCAGTACTGAGCGAGCGGCTCTGGGGACTGTCACCGTTAAAACAGCTGAGCCGCGGATTCGGCTTCCTGACGGATGCAGGAGGAAAACGGCTGGAAACGGTGGATGGCCTGAAGCCGGGAGATGAGATTACAGGCCGGATTTCCGACGGAAAATTTCTGGCTCAGATAAAAACTGTGGAAAAAATGCCGGCAGAACAGGAGAACGGTGGATATGAAGGAAAACGGAATGCAGGAAGAGACAAGGCCTGAAAACGGACCGGAGGCCATGAGTGTGGAAGAGGCCTTTGAAGCCCTGGATGTTCTGATCGGGCGGCTGGAAAGCGGGGAAGGTTCTCTGGAGGATGCCTTTAAAAATTATGAAGAAGGAATAAAACTCATCAAAAGCTGCAACGATAAAATCGACAGGATTGAAAAGCAGATCCTGATCTTGAGCGGAGAGCAGACGGAGGAAGAGGATGATGAAATCCGGTTTTGAAAAACAGCTGGACCGTGCCGTAAAGGAAACAGAAGAGATCGTATATGCATATCTTCCGGCGGAGGAAGGTCCCCAGAAAACGATTTTTGAGGCCATGAACTACAGTGTGAAGGCCGGAGGAAAGAGACTGCGGCCCCTCCTTATGCGGGAAATGTACCGCCTTCTGGGCGGGGAAGGAGAAGAGATCGGGCCGTTTATGGCGGCCATTGAAATGATCCATACGTCCTCCCTGATCCATGATGATCTGCCATGCATGGACAATGATGAGATGCGGCGGGGAAAACCCACCACATGGAAGGTGTTCGGATATGACATGGCGGTGCTGGCAGGGGACGCTCTGATGATCTATGCCTTTGAAACGGCGGCAAAGGCATGGGAACTGGGCGGAAAACCGGACCGTGTGGTACGGGCCATGAAAATCCTGGCGGAAAAGACGGGAATTTACGGGATGATCGGCGGACAGACCGTGGATGTGGAACTGACAGGAAAAGAGATCCCCAAAGACCGCCTTGATTTCATTTACCGGCTGAAAACAGGAGCTCTGCTGGAGGCATCCATGATGATCGGGGCAGTGCTGGCGGGAGCAGGGGAAGAACAGATCCATGCGGCGGAAAAGATCGCTGCAGATGTAGGTCTGGCATTTCAGATCCGGGACGATATTCTGGATGTGACGGGCAGCGAAGAAGTCCTGGGAAAACCGGTGTTAAGCGATGACAAGAACAGCAAGACCACTTATGTGACGCTGGAAGGCCTCGAAAAGGCAGCAGGAGATGTGGCTCTGCTGTCGGAACGGGCGGCTTCGGAGCTTTCGGGACTGCCGGGGGACCACAGGTTCCTGCAGGAGATTCTGGAAATGCTGGTGAGCCGGGAAAAATAGCGGGACGGAAACGGATCTCCGTCCTGCGGGGATAACGAAGGAGTAGAACAGGAACATGCTGCTGGAAACGATAGAACATTCATCGGATATCAAAAATCTCCGGGAAGAGGATTATCCTGTGCTGGCACAGGAGATCCGACAGTTCTTGATTGAAAAAATCAGCCATACCGGCGGGCATCTGGCTTCCAACCTGGGCGTGGTGGAACTGACCATGGCCCTGCATCTGGCCTTCAATCTGCCGGAAGACAAAATCATCTGGGAT
>OGGQ01001411.1_pt1 | contig 31168 bp, 38 predicted proteins | sample 1571191 | NCBI WGS metagenome assembly OGGQ01 (sample SAMEA2582061, study PRJEB24529) | metagenome | biome: Human gut stool | place: China | collected 2011
ATTAGTACCGCTGCGCGCTTCACGGAGCGAGAGCGGGTCCCTATGAGGACCATACCCTGCCCTCTCATACGCGGGAATTTTTCGCTAACTGTGAACACTAACACGCAATTTTTAAAAATCCAATTTTTTTCCATATAACACCTTGCTTTTTTCCGTATCTTTTGCTAGAGTGTGTCTATAGCTAATTTACTATCATACTGAAAACTTTAGAAAAGAGGTAAATCTATGGAACACAACCATGAATGTGGCTGCGGATGCGGACATGACCACGGAAACGAAGAAGAAATGACAGTTACGCTGACTCTGGATGACGGAAGTGAACTGGAATGCGTTGTACTGACAATTTTCCCTGCCGGCGGTAAGGACTACATCGCGCTTCTGCCCATCGAGCAGACCGAAGAGGAAGAAGGGGAAGTGTACTTATACCGTTATTCCGAAACAGAAGACGGCCAGCCGAATCTTGAGAATATAGAGGATGACGATGAATATGAAGTCGTTGCCGATGCATTTGATGAGCTGCTGGATTCGGAAGAATTTGACGAACTCACGGACGGCGATGAGGACGAGGAATAACTTATGCAAAACAAAGGGGCATACGCACAGCGCGTAGCCCCTTTTTGTTTTGTATAGGTTACGTTACTGTTCACACGCTGCCGATAAAACAGCGTAAGAGAGGGCAGGGTATGGTCCTCATAGGGATCCCGCAAAGCCCGCCGGTACTTATTGCTGTGTATTTTACAGCATTAGTACCGCTGCGCGCTTCACGGAGCGAGAGCGGGTCCCAATGAGGACCATACCCTGCCCTCTCTTACGCGGGAATTTTTCGCTAACTGTGAACAGTAACTAGGTTACTGGTATTCCTCCAGGAATCTAGACGGTTCCTGCTTTTTATGATACCGCTCTCCTGTATAGTAAACATGCAGATGTTCCTTCGCTCTGGTCATGGCCACATAAAACAGGCGGCGCTCCTCCTCCAGATCCGCCTCCAAAGCTGCTTTCCTATGAGGCGTAATCCCTTCGTTGGCATCGATGATAAATACTATCTTATATTCCAGCCCCTTGGAGCTGTGCATGGTCGCCAGTGTGATGCCTTCCTTCTTCCTGTCACGGTTTGAAAACTGTTCTTTCAGTTCCTGATTGTATTCGGCGATTTTGGAAAACCATTCCGCATAGGTATGGCATCCGTTCGTGCTCTCCTGCAGCTCATCCAGCACTTCGATCAGTTCTCCCGGCTTCATTCTCCGAAAAGCAGCATATTCCGTCAGATAGTCCTCATATCCGATCCCATGCCGTATGTAATTGACAGCCGCATATGGCGCCATCTTTTTCAGCTGGTTAATATCATGTTCAAACTGTTCAATCCGTTCCAGCATCCATTCCTTATCCTCATAATAGCGGTAGAGCTGCTCAAACTCCACTTCTGCTTCCGTAAAACAGTCACGGCGCAGATAGCGGTTGGGCCGGTTTGCGACGGCCAGGAAGTCCTTCCGGCTGCGGCTGCCCATAGCCAGATGCATATAGGCATAGAGATTGCCCGCTATCCAGTGATCATAGAGATTCGGCACCATATCCCGCATACAGAAGGGCAGATTGTATTCCATCAGCATGGAAACCAACTGCCTCGGGCAGGAATTGGTGCGGTACAGCACCGCGATATCCTCCGCAAGATACCCCGCAGCGAGGTATGCCTTGATATCCTGCACGATGCGAAGATTTTCATCACGGATGGTGGGAAATGAACGGGTGAGGACAGGGGCGCCGGCCGGGTTTGCCGCCCGTATCTCCTTGGGAAAACGGGTCTGATTATGCCCGATGAGGCGCAGCGCAGCTGAAAGAACATTGGCGTCACAGCGGTAATTCGTCCCCAGAAGGATCCTCTTAGCCTCCGGATAATCCTTTTCAAATCCGAGCATGATCTCCGGCTTCGCTCCCCTAAAACGGTAGATGGACTGATCGTCATCCCCGACAATAAACAGATTGTTCTCCGGGGCTGCCAGCATGCGCACAATGGCATACTGTGTTTTGCAGATATCCTGGAATTCATCGATCAGTATGTACTGATATTTTTTCTGCCACGCCGCCAGGATATCCGGCCTGGCCTTCAGAAGTTCATAGCACATCACCAGCATATCGTCAAAATCTATGCGCCGGCTGCGCCTTAGAAAACCGTCGTATTCCTCATAGATCTGCTTAAAAACCGTCTCCGGACAGTTTTTGGCATAATAGTGATCCAGTGAAAGCATCTCCCCCTTTACCAGGCTGATCTCGCTGATGATGGAGGAGATAAAGTCCGCCTCATCCTCGATCTCTAAGTCAATGCCTCTGACAATTTCCCGGATGCAGGCGTGCTTCTGATCCTCTCTGATAATATTCTCCGCCTGATAGTGATAGGCGAGCTTCAATATCTTAAAAAAAACGGCATGAAACGTGCCGAAGGTCACCGGCAGACTGCGGCCTCCCATCAGCTTCTTAAACCGTTCCTGCATCTCTGACGCCGCCGCTTTGGTAAAGGTGATGACCAGAATATTGGACGGATTTACACCGTAATCTTCTATCAGTATCTTGGTCCTTTGGGTGATGACAAAGGTCTTTCCAGACCCCGGCCCTGCCAAAACCATCATGGGGCCGTCTTTATGTTTTATCGCTTCCTTCTGCGCATCATTCGCGTACAAACTTTTTCCTCCTGCGGAAACTGTCATCAACCGACAGGTTGATGACTTGCGCACACCGCAGTGTGCAACTGCCGCCACAGGCCATCAGGCTGACCATGGGCGGCAGTTTCCTCATCATATTTCACAGATGCTTTCAATACTAAAAGCAGTTACGCTTCCAGCAGCTCAATTCCCTTTTTTATCCGAATCAGGGACTCTTCCCTGCCCAGCACTTCCATAATCTCCGTGGCGCCGGCCGGAGTCATCTGCCTGCCGGATACAGCGGTGCGGACGGGCCAGAGCACATAACCGTTTTTATAACCCTTCTCTGCCGCATATCCCTGAAGCACACCGTAGAGCGCGTCATTGCTGTAATCCTCCTGCGCTTCCAACAGAGGCAGCAGATCCTTTAATACGGCCAGCGAGGTTTCCTTTGTGGTCTTCATCTTTTTATGGGCATACATCGCGGTATCGTATTCCGGCAGTTCCTGAAAGAAATCAACGTGCTCCGCGATATCCGGAAATACCTCTATGCGGGTTTTTACCATAGAGGCAATTTTACGAAGATCCAGATCCTTCGTGATCACTTCTTTCAAATACGGCTCGGCCAGACTGTAAAAGCGGTCAAACTCCATGGACTTCAGATATTCTCCGTTCATCCATTTCAGCTTTGTATAGTCAAATACGGCGGGGGACTTGGAGATGTGATGATAGTCAAAAGCATCCACCAGTTCCTCAAGTGTAAAAATTTCCCTATTATCCTCTGGGCTCCATCCAAGCAGCGCCACGAAATTCACGATCACTTCCGGCAGAAATCCCTGGTCCAGCAGATCCTCGAAGCTGGAATGGCCGCTTCTCTTGGACAGCTTATGGTGCTCCTCATCGGTGATCAGCGGACAGTGCACATACACAGGGACCTCCCAGCCAAATGCGTCATACAGCCGGTTATATTTCGGGGAAGAAGAAAGATACTCATTGCCGCGCACCACATGGGTGATTCCCATCAGATGGTCATCCACCACATTGGCGAAATTATAGGTGGGATATCCGTCGGATTTGATCAGGATCATATCGTCCAGTTCGGCATTATCCACCGTGATATCGCCGTAAATCTCATCTTCAAAGGTTGTGGTTCCCTCCGTCGGGTTATTCTGGCGGATTACGTAGGGCACGCCCGCCGCCAGCTTTTCTTCCACCTCTTCTTTGGTCAGATGCAGGCAGTGCTTGTCGTATACCATGATTTCCTTGCCCGCCACCTCTTGTTTCAGGGACTCCAGGCGCTCCTTATCACAGAAACAGTAATAGGCCTCCCCCCTGTCGATCAACTTTTTAGCATATTCTAAATAGATGCCGGCCGCCTGTCTCTCGCTCTGCACATAGGGGCCGCAGCCTCCGTCCTTGTCCGGCCCTTCGTCATGGGTCAGACCGGCCTTTTTAAGCGTGCGGTAGATAATCTCCAGCGCGCCTTCCACAAAACGTTCCTGATCGGTATCTTCTATGCGCAGAAGGAAATCTCCGCCTTCATGCTTAGCAATCAGATATGCGTATAACGCCGTTCTTAAATTTCCCACATGCATGCGCCCTGTAGGGCTTGGAGCGAATCTCGTTCTGATTTTCTTATCCATAAATAATCTCCTTTAACAGGACAGGCATGCCGCCTGTCCGAACTCTGGAGATTATTATATTGCATTTTTACGGATTAATCAAGCCGCTTTTATCCCGATGAATGGCCGCCAGGTCCGCCAGTGTCATGGTATCCACCACTGAATTGACCGCCTGCTGCAGGCGCTTCCAGACCTCTACTGTGGCACACTGTTGGAATCTGGGGCACTGATTTACCTCATCCTCCAGACAGGCCACCGGAGCCAGACTCCCTTCGGTCAGGCGCAGGATCATCCCCACGGTATAATCGGCGGGAGATCTGGTCAGGCGGTAACCGCCTGACGCTCCCCGTACGCTTTTGACATAGCCCGCTTTTCCAAGCACCGCTATGATCTGTTCCAGATATTTATCCGATATTTCCTGCCGGGCCGCTATATCTTTTACTTTAATATATTCTCCGGATGGGCATAGCGCCAGATCCAGCATCAAGCGCAGCGCATATCTGCCCTTTGTAGATATCTTCATCGCGTTCACATTCCTTAGTTACTATTCAGAAGTAATAGTTCAGAATAAATCCATCGACAGATAGTGTTCTCCCGTATCCGGCAAAATTACAGCGATCGTCTTTCCCGCATTTTCCGGAAGCTTTGACAGATACAGCGCAGCCCAGACAGCGGCGCCGGCGGAGATGCCGGCCAGAAAGCCCTCCGCAGAGGCAATCTTTCTGCAGGTATCCATCGCATCCTCATCTTTTACGGTCAGAATCTGATCGCAGATTTCCCGGTTGAATATTTCCGGCACAAAGTTGGCACCGATGCCCTGTATCTTATGTGCCCCCGCCTTGCCCGCCGTCAGCAGCGGGGAACCGGCCGGCTCCACTCCCACCACACAAACGGCAGGATTCCTGCTTTTTAAATACTCGCCGGTTCCGGTTATTGTACCGCCGGTTCCGATTCCGGCCACCAGGATATCGATCCTGCCCCCGGTATCCTCCCACAGCTCCGGCCCCGTAGTGCAGTAATGGGCCGCAGGATTGGACGGATTGACAAACTGCCCCATGATCACCGCCCCTTTTGTCTCTTCTGCCAATTGGGCAGCCGTCTCCAACGCTCCTGTCATTCCCTTCGAACCTTCCGAGAGCACCACTTCTGCGCCGTAAGCCTTCATAAGGCTGCGTCGTTCTGCGCTCATGGTATCGGGCATAACAATGATTACCCGGTACCCCCTGGCTGTCCCCACCGCCGCCAGGCCGATGCCGGTATTGCCGCTGGTAGGCTCGATGATCACTGAACCCGGTGCCAGTTTTCCGGATGCTTCCGCATCCTCAATCATCTTTTTAGCCACACGGTCCTTCACACTGCCCGCCGGATTAAAGGATTCCAGCTTTCCGAGGATTTTTGCCCCCGCGCCTTGTGCTTCGGCCAGGCGCGAGAGTTCCATCAGGGGCGTGTGTCCGATCAATTCCGTTATATCTTGATATATCTTTCCCATTAAATACCTCCAGACAATGCTTCTTCGAGATCATAAATCAGATCGTCAATATGCTCCGTACCTATAGACAGACGTACCGTATTGGGGCGGATTCCGGAATCCAGAAGCTCTCTTTCTGTCATCTGGGAATGAGTCGTGCTGGCCGGATGGATGACCAGTGATTTCACATCCGCTACATTGGCCAGCAGAGAAAATACCTGCAGCCTGTCGATAAATTCCTGCGCCTGTTTGGCGCCGCCTTTCACCTCTACCGTAAAGATGGACCCAACACCCTTTGGAAAATACTTCTTATACAGCTTATGATAAGGGCTGTCCGGCAATGCGGGATAATTCACTTTCTCGATTTTCGGATGCCTGCTTAAATACTGTGCGATCCTTGCCGCATTCTCCACATGGCGCTCCACCCTAAGAGACAGGGTCTCTAGCCCCTGCAGAAATAAAAATGCGTGAAACGGCGCCAGCACCGCTCCCGTATCGCGCAGTATGACCGCACGGATTCTGGTCACAAATGCTGCCGGCCCCGCCGCGTCCGCAAAGCACAGGCCATGATAGCTGGGACTCGGCTCAGTGAGAGACGGAAATTTGCCGGATGCCTTCCAGTCAAACCTTCCACTATCCACAATCACTCCTCCAATGGCCGTCCCGTGCCCACCGATAAACTTGGTGGCGGAATGTACAACGATATCCGCTCCGTATTCCATGGGACGAAGCAGATAGGGAGTCGCGAAGGTATTGTCCACCACCAGCGGAATGCGGTGTCTGTGAGCCACATCGGCCACCGAGCGGATGTCGGTCAGGCTGGCATTAGGATTTCCGATACTTTCTATAAATATGGCCTTGGTGTTCTCCTCAATGGCCTCCTCAAAACTGCCCGGCACATCCGGATCCACGAAGGTGCAGGTAACGCCGTATTCCGTCAGTGTGTGAGCAAGTAGGTTATAGGAACCACCGTATATGGTCTTGGCGGAAACGATATGATCGCCTGCTTTTGCAAGATTCTGGAATGTATAAGTGATCGCCGCCGCACCGGAAGCTACGGCCAGCGCCGCAGCGCCTCCTTCCAGAGCTGCAATGCGTTTTTCAAAGATCTCTTGGGTGGGGTTGGTCAGCCTTCCGTAAATATTTCCCGCATCCGTCAGATTAAATCTGGCTGCCGCATGGGCTGAATCATGAAAAACATAGGATGTCGTCTGATAAATTGGCACGGCCCTGGCATCGGTCGCCGGATCCGCGCTCTCCTGTCCGACATGCAGCTGTTTCGTCTCAAACCTCAATTTTCTCTCAGTTAACCGGCTCATAATCGTTCCTCCTCATATCATATATTTCCTATAGAAATAGTATGAAATGAATTGTAATGTAAAATCTTCCATTTGTCAATCATAAATTTGAAACCGGCTGCTTCAGCGTCAGTTTGTAAGGAAATCCAGTATATTCCATCCGTCTGTGGTATTTCCCCGATAAAGTTCCGTATAGCCGCATCTGGTACAGCTTACAGTTATGAATTTCTTATTCTGCACATCAAAAATCTTGGCGAAATTCCCGCCGGTTGCCTGAAACTGATCCGTTTCATATGAATTACATCCGCATTTCGGGCAGACATACTGCACTTTTTCCATGTATTTTCCCTCCGTCTTTTTATAATCTATTTATACTTTATATTCCTGACTCATGTACATCATAGAATCAGACTTTCCATGCAGGCAAACGCAATTCTCATTCCGGTTTCCATGCTGCCGATATCAATCCACTCTTCCCTGGTATGAGCGCCTTTACCGCGCACTGTTCCCAAAGTTACAGCCGGGATTCCCATGGACAGCGGAATATTTGCATCGGTAGAGGCGGCCGCCAGATCAGGCTCCTCGCCGGTGCAGGACCGGATAATCCTGCCATAGCGTTTAACCATATCATCCATCCGTCCGTCATCCGCAACCCTGCCGCAGGGACGGATGCCAACCGTTTCCACCTCTATATCCAGCCCCCTGTTTCTGTAAGCTGTTATGAGCTTTTCAAAATTCTGCTCCATGCGTTTGAGGCATCCGTGATCCACAGACCGGAATTCATACAGCATATGAGCTTCCTGTGCGATGGAGTTGACCGTTGTGCCGCCCTCAATGCACCCCACGTTGTATGTGGTTTTGGCTTCTGTGGGCACTTCTGTCTCATACAAATCCCGGACCATACAGCACAGCCAGTGGATCGCATTTCGCCGGCCGAAATCTCCAAAGGAATGTCCCCCTTCCGTCCGCACCGTAACCTTATAGCGCTGTGATCCCACAGCCGCATTCACCAGCGCAGGGATACCGCAGTCAAAGGAAACCACTTCTTTGATACGGCTGCCGTAGGTCTCCATAAGCTTTCTGCAGCCCTTCAAGTTGCCCAGACCTTCCTCACAGGAATCGGCGACGAACAGGATGCCTGCTGATGTCTCCGGACGGTGCTTTGCCATATAGCGTGCCGCCAGCAGAAGGTTGACCAGATTTGCCGTATCGTCGCCAATGCCGGGCGCATACAGCCGGTCTTCCTCCTGCCGCACCGTGAAGGGCTCTGTATCAGGAAAGACCACATCCGTATGAGCCATGAATACTACGATCTCTTTTTTCTCCTCACATCGGTAAGGATAAATCACATTTTTCGCATCATCGATGAATACCGGTTCCGCCCCCTGCGCTGTCAGCCATCGCCTGCAGAACTCCGCTCTAAGATCCTCTTTATGGGAAGGGGCCGGAATCGCTCCCAATTCCTTTAAGAGCGCCAGCGCCTCTCCAGGCATTTGCTCCAGAGGTCCGCATTTACTCTCTTCCATATATATAACCGCTCCTGCCTAATACATCTGCTCCGATTTTTGATATACCAAAGCGTTGCTGTCAATGTGTGACGCTATCATTTTACAACAGATCGGATGGCACCGCAAGCGGAAGATGCCGGATATGCACCGGACCATACATTAGAGCTCCTTCTTCTGATAAATTCCGATGGATATGATTATGGACATGATGATCCAGAGGATTCCGATAACCACCGCTCCTGCCAGCAGCACCGCAATATTATCCGGACGCGGATGCGGCAGCTGCAGGTTCAGCTTCCGGAATGCGATAAACAGGATCGCCGGTATCATGACAACCGCCACCAAAGCCAACCTTCCTTTTTCCACACCAAGTTTAAATACCAGCGGCAGCACAGCCGATGCCAGCACCAGGATACCAAATCCACTGGATGCCCCCACAACAAACGCCTCCCTCACGTCCTGGCCGCAGAGCGCACCCACAATAACATTGAGCACCAATGTAATGCAGGATATAACGAAGGCCAGCAGATATTTGCTAAGCACAATATTCCTGCGCGATACCGGCATTGTCAACGCGAACTTATCCCATTTGCATGCCTCGTCATAACTTAAGGTTGTCAGGGGCAGCATCAGCGCAAACACGCTGATCATTGCCGGAAACATCGAGACATTTTTAGTCGCCACTCCAAATATAGCATAGAACGCAATCAGAATCAGATATACTCTTCCCTGTTTTTTAATGATTGAAAAATCCTTATACAGCAGACCGCTCATATTCTTTCTCCTCCTCACTTGCCATAAGCTGTGTTTGTTAACCTGTGCTTTAATATGCTTCCGATTTCACCATAAAGAGCATCACATCTTCTATTCCCGCGTGATCGACGATAAATCTTCCCTTTACATCCTTTTTGCGCACCAGCGCCTCCACTCCAAAGGCGTTTTTGCGGTATCCCAGCACCATGCCTTTGTCCAACCGCTCAAATTCCTGCTGTGTGCACTTGAGTATACCGTAGTTTTCCAGCATTTCATCCTTTTCCTGGCACAGCAGTATCCGCCCCTTATGGATAAAGGTGATGTAATCACAAATCTTCTCCAGATCGCTGATAATATGGGATGATAAGAATATGGAATGATCCTCCTCCTGTATGAATTCCTGAAACACATCCAGTATTTCATCCCTCACGACCGGATCCAGGCCACTGGTGGCCTCATCCAACAGCAGCAGTTTTGCCTTATGGGACAGCGCCACTGCAATGGACAGCTTCATCTTCATTCCTCTGGAATAATCTTTAATGATTTTATCCGCCGGCAGGCCGAAACGCTTTCCCCAGTCTAGAAATACGGCCGGCTGCCAGTTTTTGTACATATGTTTCAGCATTTGGTTGATATCCGACAGACACAGACATTCGGCAAAGCAGTTTTCATCCATCACAACGCCGATCTGTTCCTTGACTTCCTCCAACTGGGTGAGATTATCCTTTCCCAGCACTTTGATCTCACCGCTGTCCCTGTGTATTAAATCCATGATCAGCTTGATTGTGGTGCTCTTTCCGGCACCGTTTTCACCGATAAATCCCATAATGCAGCCCTGGGGCAGCGCGATATTCACATCCTTTAAGGCAAATCCGTCATATTGCTTGCAGACATTTTTCAGTTCCAGTGCATAGTTCATAATTTTCCTCCAATCCTCGGCATGCTGTTCATGCTTCACCCCTGATAGAGTAAAACCAGCAGTTCATTGAGCTCGCCTAAGCCAATTCCGCTTGTTTTAGCGGCATCGACCGCTTCCGACAGCAGAAGTTCAATCTTTCTAAGCTGTTCTTCCTTAATAAAATCCGGATTTGTACCGGCCACAAAGCTGCCTTTTCCGGTGATAGAGACGATAAATCCTTCCCGCTCCAGCTCCTCATACGCTCTCTTTGTGGTAATGACACTGATCCTAAGTTCCTTGGCCAAAAGCCGCATGGACGGAAGGGCGTCCCCTTCTTTCAACTCCCCGGAGATGATCATCGCTTTGATCTGCGAGATTATCTGCTCGTAAATCGGCTGGCCGCTGGAATTACTGATAATGATATTCATAGGCACCCCTTATCATATATTGTATATATCCATTATATACAATATGCATTATATGTCAATATAAAATTTACAAATTCATATTTTTCATTGAAAAAAGAATCCTGAAATTTGCTGGGCGTACCCTATTGAAAAATAAAAACGGATTTGCAATGCTTCAGACACTGTAAATCCGTACTATGAATCCGGTCTTCTTTTCAAAAAGTCATTCCAACCAAAAAATCTAATGTTTTAAACACCCTTCGTCGGCTTAAAATCCACTTTTCTAAACAGATATGCGGCATAGAACAGGATCAGAACATTGCTGATGACCATCGCATACCAGATTCCCTCTCTTCCGATTGCCGTAAATGTTTTGAAAAACAGAATCAGAGGCAGGCGGATCAGCCACAGCCGCACCGTAGCTACCAGGAATGAATAGCGCGTATTGCCGGAACCGTTAAATACGCCCAGATAATTCTGAAACAGCGCCATCAGAGGCTGGGTTGCCAGCACCCAGAAACCGTACTCTACGGCTACTGCCAGCGTATCCGCATTGTTGGTGAGCAGCCCCATCATGGTCCGCCTCACCGGAAGCAGCAGACCGCAGCCTGCTATGGAAAGCCCCACCGCCAGATTTCTGCTGACAAGGTAGGAGGTTCTGGCCCGCTTTGGATTGTCCGCCCCGATGTTCTGCCCTACAAAGGCGGCCAGCACGGACCCCAGAGCCATTATCGGCATCAGCAGCAGATTTGAAACCTTGTTGCCTATGCTGAAAGCTGCGGACACTACCTCGCCGTAATCCAGAATAACCGCCTGCAGAATCAGAAAACCCAGCGAGCTTAACGCCTGGCTGCCTGCCGAAGGCAGCGCCAGACGCCCCAGAAGCCGGAACCGCTTGGGATCAAAGCGCAGATCCTGCCGCCCGACCGGCATTGCTCCGCGTTTCCAAAATAGGAGCACAAGACATATGGGAGCGATAGCAAACTGCCCGAGAAAGGTGGCGAATGCCGCCCCGAAAATCCCCATGCCAAATCCTTCCACAAACAGGCCGGTTAAAACGATATTGATCACTATCGCGGCGGTGGAGAGAATTACCGGTGTCACCGTGTCCCCCTGCGCCTGCCGGACCGCCTGGAAAGCCGTAAAAATAAACATAAACGTCATTTCAAAGGATCTCACCCGCAGATAAGTTACGCCTTGCTGCAGCACAGCATCCTTTGCTCCCATCAGATGAAGCACAAAGGGCGAACAGGTATAGAGAAACAGGTTGATCACCACGCCGATCAGTACCGACAGGGTAAGCAGAAGACCCGCATATTTTTTAGCGTGTTCTTCCCTTCCTGCCCCCAGATTTTGGCTGATCACAGATACCCCCGCGATCGCAAATCCGGTGCTGAACGCCATGCAGATATTCAGCAGAGGCCAGCTGATCGCCATAGCCGCCTGTGCGGACACCGAGTTCTCCATCCTGCCTATAAAGAATGTATCCACAAAGTCATGAAAGGATTTCAGCAGATTGGACAGCAGCACCGGTGCAGCCAGTATGGCAAAGGCCCGATACAGATTTTGCTCTTCCAACAGCAGATAACTCTTGTCCCTCTTCTTTTTCGTCTTCATACACCCTCCTGTTTGCCGGTAAAAAACAGGCATCCTCCGGCCAGTTGTGTCAGAGGATACCTGTTACTTTATTCCTGTTTTCATTTTCTCTGGTACAGCGTTGCGTAGATAACATGCACTATATCGCAGGAATTTACGCAACACTGTACTAGCTGCACCCGGCAGTTTCCACCGGCTCCAGCGCCGAATCACACTTGCGGCTCGGAAACCGGCGAACCATCCGTTTCAGGAGCCGGTTCCGACGGCACGGCAGCGGTTTCAGATCCCGGTTCGGATTCCTTTTCCTGCTTACTGACCGTTTCGGCGGATGAAGTTTTTTTATGCTCTTTCAGTTTATGAACAGTGGATTTTGCGCCTTTCCTAGCCAGTATTCTCGCCGCCTCAATCAGTATCGCGATCAGCAGCGCCGGCAGCACGGTCTGAAGAAACAGCTTCCATTTCAAACGCTGTTTTTTCTTTTTCAGGCGCAGAAGGTCTTTTTGAAAATTCTGTTCAATCTCATTTAGTTTCTTTCGCATCTTTTACTCCCTTCACGGGCATACTCCACGGTTGTATTTCAGATCAGTTCTGATCCTGGTTTGCGAATCCGAAGGCCCAGTCAGAAAATTTGGATAACAGCGGCAGTCTCGCATCCTGTCCCTTCATGACGCGGATGATCGCCGCGATGGCAAAGAGCAGCACGATCAGGGCGACAATGCCGTTAACCAGCCCGAACAGCCAGCTAAATACCACACCGAGGAACGGGATCGCCTCAAAAATATCCAGAATGGACAGCACTGAATGCACGACGCTGGATACAATTGTGAGCAAAAATGCCTGTATCATCTGCTTGGTGAGCCAGTCATTCTTCTCAACTAAAATTACAAACCCGAGCAGCAGTCCGCATAAAAAAGTCTGTCCTAAAAACGCCAGTATAAATCCTAATACCGCATAAAAGCTAAGCTTCAATCCAAATCTTCCTGTTTCCATACTCAATTGTCCTCCTAAGTGTGTTTATAACGCGTACGTTTTTCTCCCGCTGAGCTTATTTCAGGTAAAATACTTCCGGCATAAATTTAATCGGCTCTTCCTCATTGAAATCAAAGGATCCCACCACCATCTTGGATGTGATCGCGTTCCATCTCTGGCAGGCCTCGCTCTTTGCAATGTACTCATTGGCAAAGTCGATATCATCACATTCAAAGCAGTAGAAAAACTGATTGCCGTTCTGGAAAATGCTGTAGTTGCGGTACCCTGCCTTCGTATGCTCTTCTAAAATCTCTGGCCAGGGATTCAGATGCATTTTCACATATTCATCCAGATACTCTTCCTTCACAAACCATGTCCATGCGTATTTATTGCTTTTTTCCATTTCTGTTCTCCTTTCATGCCATCAACAGCAGATTGATGACCTGCGCACTTTTGTGCACTTTTTTTGTTCATAATCCGGATACTGCTCCGGAGCATCTCATTCTTATTATCCAATGATTTCCGATGCCTGTCAACCTTATTTTATGAATGATGCAGCTTCTACAGCTTCCACTTTGCCAGCGCGTCCGCAAGCGCGAAATTGGCGGATTCTTTTTCTTCCTGCTTCTGGCGGTTTAAGTAGGACGCCACATCCTTTTTGGACACACCGGCGCCCTCCTTTTTGCGCCTTTCCTGGAATGCCGACAGCTTTTCCTTATAGCCGCAGGCACAGACAAAGATCTGTCCGTCACCCGTGCCGTTTAAATTCATTTTTTTGTGACATACCGGACATCTGGCATTGCTGGTTCTGGAAACAGTCTCCCGATGCCCGCATTCACGGTCTTGACATACCAGCATCTCGGAATTTTTCCCTTTCACCTGCAGCATGCGTTTTCCACACTTCGGGCATTTACGGCTGGTCAGATTATCATGGCGGAAACTGCCTTCACCTGCCCGGATCTGGCTGGTCAGCTCCAGGGCGTAACCGCGTATATCCTCCATGAACTCCTGCCGCTTGAGCCTGCCTTCGGATATGCTCAAAAGCTTTTTCTCCCAGCCCGCTGTCAGCTCCGGTTTTTTAAGATCCTCCGGCACCAGTTCTAACAGCTGCTTCGCTTTGGAAGTGACATGCAGCTCTTTATCCCTCTTTTCAATCAGAAAGCTTTTAAACAGCTTTTCTATGATATCCGCCCTCGTAGCCACTGTGCCCAGCCCTTTGTCCTCCATGGCGGATAAAAGCGTTGCCTCCGAAAACGGGGCGGGGGGCTTCGTCTTTCCCTCAGTAAGCGTGACCGTAAGGTGATCAAGCACCGTGCCTTCCTTCAGATCAGGCAGCTGCCCCTGTGCCTCCGCGTCCTCTTCCTCCTGGAACTGATTGTCATAGACCGCCTTCCAGCCGCTGGCCTTCATCACAGTCCCTCTGGCCGTAAAATTTTCAGTCCCGATCCGTGCGCGGACCGTGGTCTGCTCGTATTCGCAGGGCGGATACATCACAGCCAGAAACCTCCGCACCACCAGATCGTATATTTTCCGCTCTTCATTGGTCATGTGGTCCAGCTGCACATACTGTTCTGTGGGAATGATTGCATGATGGTCTGTCACTTTGCTGTTATTTACAAACGGCACATTTTCGGTAAATTTCAGTCGGAACAGCGGTCCTGCAAGCGCCCGGTAGGGACCGGTACCGCAGGCTTTCAGCCGGTCACCAAGCGTATCCAGCACATCTGTGGGAAGATATCTGGAATCGGTCCTGGGGTAGGTCAGAACTTTGTGGTTTTCATAGAGGCGTTGCATAATATCCAGCGTTTCTTTTGCGGAAAAACCGAATCTGCGGTTGGCATCCCGCTGCAGCTCATTTAAATCATAAAGCAAAGGCGCTCCTGTCTTTTTCGGCGCTCTGCGCACCTCAATAATTCGGGCGGCTTCACCGGAACAGCGATCCACGATGTTCTGCAGCTTTTCCCGATCGAAGCTGTGGCTGCTGCCTTTTTCCCCGTCCTGCCAGGTGAACAGAATGGAGGGAGAACTGCATTTTGCCGCCGCTCCATAATAGGGTTTCGGCTGAAACTTATGAATCTGTTCTTCTCTTTCCGCGATCATGGCCAGTGTCGGAGTCTGAACCCTGCCGCAGGAAAGCTGCGCATTATATCTGCAGGTCAGCGCTCTGGTGGCGTTGATGCCCACCAGCCAGTCAGCTTCGGCTCTGGAGACCGCCGCATAATACAGATTATCATAAGCGTGACCGTCCTTTAAGCCTGCAAACCCTTCCCGGATGGCTTTATCCGTAACGGATGAAATCCACAAGCGCTTTATCGGTTTTTGGCTTCCGGCCTTATCCAGTATCCAGCGCGCCACCAGCTCTCCCTCCCGGCCCGCATCCGTGGCGATTATAATCTCACCCACATCCCCCCGGTGTATCAGATTTTTGACGGTCTGATACTGTTTGCCGGTCTGACGGATCACAGTAAGCTTCATCTTTCCGGGCATCATCGGCAGATCTTCCATCTTCCATTCCTTATACTTGGGATCGTAATCCTCCGGATCGGCCAGCGTGACCAGATGCCCTAATCCCCAGGTGACGATATAGCGGCCGCCTTCCAGGTATCCGCCGCCTTTCTGTCCGCATTTTAAAACTCTCGCGATATCCCGCCCTACCGAGGGCTTTTCTGCAATTACAAGTGATTTCATCGTTGCTCCTTATACGAAAAAATTGTGATATTGCTATTCATAAAACTCCTCCCTCTGCGGCATGAGTCTCCTTCATTATGCCCCTGCCATAATAATTATTTTGTGAAATCATGGCAGAATATGCCGGCGCTGCAATATACAGCAGAGAAAAGCAGAAAAAAATCAGACTGTTATCATCATTATAGACACCGATCCGAAAAATCTCAATACCTATTATGAACTGTTATCGCAAATTATGACATAAAAGCCTTGACTCCACCCTCATGGCTGGTGTATAAATTAGATTGTTAATACCGAAATCATTCTGGAGGTTTCCAATGACAAAAGATTATACGTATCAAAATAACATCCCCATCGCACCGTTAAAAATCGCACCGTTAGACAGCTGCCTGGATTTAGCGCAGAAGGTGGATGAATATATTGTAAAATTCCGCCGCAATGATATGGAAGTGCTGGAAGCGAAAAGAAAAAGCCTGGAATACCGCGGCTATGACTGCGATTCCTATCTGGTGAAAAGCCACTGTTCCCGCTTCGGCAGCGGGGAAGCCAAGGGCGTGATGGATCAGTCCGTCCGCGGTTCCGACCTGTATATCATGGTAGACGTTTCCAATTACAGCCTTAGCTATACGGTCTGCGGCCATGTCAACCACATGTCGCCCGACGATCATTTCCAGGACTTAAAGCGGGTGATCGCAACCTCCATGGCGCCTGCCCACCGTGTCAATGTGGTCATGCCGTTTTTGTATGAAAGCCGGCAGCATAAGCGCACAAAAAGAGAATCCCTCGACTGTGCGATAGGGTTGGAAGAACTGGTCAATATGGGGGTGGATAACATCATCACCTTTGACGCCCACGATCCGCGCGTCCAGAACGCGATCCCGCTCCACGGCTTTGACAATTTCACCCCGCCCTATCAGTTTATGAAGGCGCTGTTTACAAAGGAGCGTGATCTGAAGATCGACAGCGATCACATCATGGTAGTGAGTCCCGATGAAGGAGCCATGAACCGCGCCGTTTATTTTGCCAACAACTTAAGCGTGGATATGGGCATGTTCTACAAACGCCGCGATTATTCCACCGTTGTTAACGGACGCAACCCCATCGTAGCGCACGAATTTCTCGGAAGCGATGTGGCGGGAAAGACCGTCATCATCATCGATGACATGATTTCCTCCGGCGAGAGCATGCTGGACACTGCCAGAGAACTGAAGGAGCGCAAAGCCTCCAAGGTCATCGTCTGCTGCACCTTCGGACTGTTCACCGACGGATTCGATAAATTTGACGATTTCTATAGCAAAGGCTATCTGGACTATGTAATCACCACCAATCTCAACTACCGCGATCCCGAGCTTCTTACTAAGCCCTGGTATCTGGAGGCGGATATGAGCAAATATCTGGCAGTGATCATCAATACTCTGAATCATGAGGTTTCCCTCGGCGAGTACATCAATACCACCGAAAAGATTCAGGCTTTTATAAAGAAATATAATCAGGGCATTTTTTAACCGTAGAGTTTCCGTTTCCTACTCCCGGTGCCCCTCATACTGCCGCATCATCTGCAGCGTGCGTTTCAGAGCCATAAAGCGTTCATACACCTGCCCCTCCGGCAGATTTATGTCCATGGAAACCGCCATGGAATCCAGCATGGAATTCGTTACCGTGTCTTCCAGCGAATCCAGGACCTCTATTTTTTCTTTATAGGTGCCTGCATCAAAAAACCGTTCCAGATCTTCCGTCCGCGATGCCCTGGAACGGTTCTCTTCGTTTCTCTTCAGGGCAGGTTCAGGCGAATCCTGACCGTCACTAACGTTCACTTTTTCAAATCGGTATTTCGCGGCGGCATCCGGGTATTTATCCCTGTCCACTTCACTCATAAACATGGCAAGCGGCCTGACATACAGCTTAAAATCGCCGTACAGAGCCTGATAAACCACCATCTTTTCCTCTGTTTCCGTATGCTGCGCCACTCCTACGATCTGATACAGCCGATCTTTAAAGTGGCGGTAGATCTCGCCCGGTCTGGGTTCCTGCATAGAATTACCTCCGTCTGTCATTTTATTTCTATTGCGCCTGTCCGTGGAAGCTGTACATCCCGCAAGCCCCGCCCTGCGGCCGTCAGCATAAGCTTAAAAACGCTCCCAGGTTGCCTCTCCTGCCCGCGGTCGCCCGATGGGAGAACAAAAGATCCGGATTGCAGCAGGTACAGATATCCGTCACGGCCACGTGGTCTTTTAAAATCCCCGCCTCACTTAGGATAACGCGGTTCGCCTCCCACAAATCCAGCTGGTACTTTCCGTCTGGCCTTTCTTTCAGGATCCCGGGCAGAGAATCGGAAGAAAATGCTTTTTCAAATTCCATAGCCACATCGCTGCCTATCTCATAACAGTCACGGCAGATGCTCGGGCCGATACATGCCAGGATATCCGCAGGGTCGCTGCCGTAAACTTCCTGCATTTTCCGAACCGTTACTTCTCCCATCCGGTTCACCGTGCCCTTCCATCCGGAGTGGGACAGAGCGATCACCTTTTTTACCGGGTCAAAAAAATACAGCGGCACGCAGTCGGCATAAAAGGTCACGAGCACCAGCCCCGGCACGTCCGTCATAAGGCCGTCCACATCCCCATAGGGCCTGGCTTTCGTGATCCCCATCCCCCGGTCCGCCTCCGTGCAGATCCGTATATTGGTGGTATGAGTCTGCCAGGACAGCACCATATCCTTCTCGTTCACGCCGATCGCTGCCGCAAATCTGCGGTAATTCTCTGCCACCGCCTCCGGATCATCGCCTCTGGTGGAGGTGAAGTTGAGTGTGGCGAACTCTCCCCTGCTGACGCCTCCCAGCTTTGTGGAAAATCCGTGCCGCACCGCGCCGGTGCGTTCCAGCAGCGGGAAATACAGATAAGGAACCGGCCCCTCATCCCGGCATTCGATCGCATGTGTATTGATTCCGTCTTTTCGCTTAAATTCCAGTTTCATTCTGTTAAAAACCTCCGAATGCATTTTGGATCCATTCCACCCTGGCTCCTTCTACGGTAACCACATCGAATCTGCAGGGGAAATCCTGCGGTATCTGCCGTATCAGCATGTAATAAGCGGCAGTTTTACAGATCGCCCGCTGCTTGCTAAGTGTCACAGCTTCCGCCGGAAAGCCGCTTTGATGGTCCTGTCTGTATTTTACCTCCAGAAAGACGAGCGTATCCTCATCTCTGGCGATAATATCGATCTCTCCCGACCGGCACCAAAAATTTCTCTCCAGGATCTTAAGTCCCCTGCTTTCTAAATAAGCAGCCGCAAGTTGTTCGTAGCGGCTGCCCAGTTCTCTTTTGTTAAGCATCTGATCCCTCATATCTGCAAAAGTTATGTATAAACGATCTGCGGTGTATCGGACAGGGGCCAAACTCCTTTAAGGCAGCGATATGGCTCTCGCAGCCATAGCCCTTATGCTTTGCAAATCCGTACTCCGGAAACATCTTATCATACTCCCTCATCATCCTGTCCCTGGTCACCTTAGCGATGATACTTGCCGCGGCTATGGTCAGGCTCTTGGCATCTCCGCCGATAATCGGCACCTGCTTTACGGATATGCCCGATATCTTCACAGCGTCATTAAGCAGCAGATCCGGCTGCGGATCAAGCTGCTGCACCGCCTGGCGCATGGCCAGATAGGTTGCCTGCAGTATGTTGATATCATCGATTACATCCGGCCCCACAATGCCCACGCCCACGGACAGGGCCTGCTCCATAACCGTGTCGTACAGCTCTTCCCGTTTCTTTTCCGTAAGCTTCTTAGAGTCGTTGACATAGAGTATCCGGCAGCCCTTCGGTAGAATGACGGCCGAAGCCACCACAGGTCCTGCAAGGGGACCTCTCCCGGCCTCATCTATACCGCAGATATTGGAAAAATCACTGTACTTCTCTTCAAAAAAGCGCATCTCTTCAATCCGGATTTTTTCCTGTTCCAGCTTTTCAATCTTCTTAACAGCTGAAACCATAAGCTTCTTGACGCCGTCCCTGGGATCGTCCAGATATCCGCTGATCCCCGCCTTAAGTTCCTCTGCGGGCAGCGCGTCCAGCTCCTTTTTGATTTCTCCGATTGTTTTCATATACCACCGCCTACTGATGTTTGAGGATGCAGATCCGGTTAAAGGGATAGATTCTGACAAATGCCTTGCCGACAATCTGGCTCTTCTTCACATTGCCCACCAGGTCGGACCGGCTGTCAGAGCTGTCATTGCGGTTATCCCCCAGCACAAAGTACTCGTCTTCGCCCAATGTGACGGGCTCCGCAGCTCTTTTAGCGTCCCTCATAGTTTCATAACCGTAATTCTCATCGAGCACTTCTCCGTTGATGTAGATCTTTCCGTCCACGATCTGGACAGTTTCCCCCGGAAGGCCGATCACCCGCTTGATGTAATGGGTATCCTTGTCATGGGGATACTCAAACACAATGATATCAAACCGCTCAATCGGCTTAAATCTGTAGCTAAGCTTATCTACCAGCAGATTATCCCCATTATACAGAGTCGGATACATGGAGTTCCCATCCACCATCGTACGCTGCCCCACAAATGTCAGAATCAGCCAGGTCAGCCCGATAATCACTCCGGTATAAATCAATATGCTTAAGATCTCCCTGCCGATGCTGTTTTTCTCGACCTTGGGTTCTTCGTCAAATAAATCCTGTTCGTCAATCTGCATAGCGCACCTCCGCCTTTAAAGTTACGGGATTTCCAATGTTATCCTGCCCAGCCTTCCGCTGCGGAAGTCATCCAGCACAAAGCCGGCAGCCTTATTCGTATCCGCTTCATTTCCCTTCATCAGACATCCCCTGGCTCTCGCTACCTTAGCCAGCGTCTGAAAGCTGTCTTCCAATTCTTCCACACCGTATCTCTGCGCTATGGCTCCCGGATACTTCACGGCAAGGTATGCGATAAGCTCCGCCGCTAGTTCCTCTGCATTTAGAATATCATCCCTGATCGAACCGATCCACGCCAGATGCAGTCCCACCCTCTGATCCTCAAATTTGGGCCAGAGTATGCCCGGCGTATCCAGAAGTTCCACATTTTTATTCAGGCGTATCCACTGATTTCCTTTGGTCACCCCCGGTTTATTGCCTGTTTTGGCAGCGGCCTTTCCTGCAAAGGAATTGATAAAGGTGGACTTTCCCACATTCGGGATTCCCACAACCATGGCTCTGACCGGCCGGTTTAATATTCCCCGCCTTCTGTCCCGTTCAATCTTTTCGCGGCAGGCTTCCTGTATCACGGCATGCACGGCCTTCAGCCCGCTGTTGTTTCTCGCGTTCACCGGCAGGACAAAACAGCCTTTTTCCTTCAGCCTGGCTGTCCACTGATCCGTATACTTTGGATCCGCCAGGTCCGCTTTATTCAAGAGGATCAGCCTGGCTTTATTTCTCCCCAGCTCATCGATATCCGGGTTCCTGCTGGAGTCCGGCACTCTGGCATCCGCCAGTTCGATCACCAGATCCACCAGCTTGATATCCTCCTGCATCGCCCTTTTGGCCTTTGTCATATGGCCCGGGTACCATTGAAAATTCATCTTTTCTCCTTATTGCTGTCATCAGGCGCAGGTTTAACACCCGCGCACACTTCAGTATGCTTCCACTATATCACTGTATCAGCCCAAGCTCGCTAAGCGGCGATACCCTAAGCCAGATTTTTCCTACTATCTGGCTGCGGTTAACCTTGCCCACATTCACAAAGCGGCTGTCCTCACTGCTGTCGCGGTTATCGCCCAACATGAAATATTCGTTTTCTTCCAGCGTGACCGGGTCTTTCGCAAGCCCCGGAATCGCCGCCAGATCAAGGCCGTCCGGCAGGCTGGCCGCCTCACCGTCAATAAGGACAGCACCGTCCACGATCTGGACCGTCTCGCCCGGCAAACCAATAATCCGTTTCACAAAGGTTCTGGACTCATCATCCGCCGATTCAAACAGAACCACATCCAGGCGCGCGGGCTCTAAAAAATTATAGCATAATTCATTTATGAACACAACGTTTCCATTTTCCAGCACCGGGCTCATGGAATTGCCCATAATCGTATAACGGTTTCCTAAAAAATGCACGACGAATAGCGCCAGCGCCAACACGATGGCGACATCCGATATCCATCTGGTAATCTCCCTCAGCCGTTTGTGCTCTTCCTCTACCGTATTAAAAAAATCCAATGCCATACCGTCACCTGCAGCAAAAATACCGTCCCGCTGAATTCAAAAACGGGGGAACTAAAATCCAGCTCCCCCGAAAAAGTCATAAAGGGGCAACATACCCATATAAGTACTTGCCCCTCTCCGATTACTGAACCAGCTCTTTTACCTTCGCCTTCTTACCGACTCTGTTTCTTAAGTAATTCAGTTTCGCTCTTCTTACCTTACCTCTTCTTACCACTTCCACACGCTCAACGTTAGGGGAGTGTACCGGCCAGGTTTTTTCAACACCAACACCGTTGGATGCTTTTCTTACGGTAAAGGTCTCCCTTATGCCGCCGTTCTGTCTCTTTAAAACAGTTCCCTCGAATACCTGGATTCTCTCACGGTTGCCTTCCTTGATCTTCGCATATACCTTAACGGTATCGCCGACCTTGAACTCCGGAGCATTCTCTTTTAACTGAGCAGTTTCGATATTTTTGATAATGTCGTTCATGTGTACCTCCTATTATTCGGATGTTCTTAATACAGTCTGTAACAGAGGACCATCTCTCTTCTACACAACGCGTTATATTTTACCATATTTGGCCTGACTATGCAAGCGTTTTCTTAAGTTCTGCCAGATACTTTTTCTCTTTTTCGGAGAGGTTTGCATCCTCCAGCAGATCCGGACGCCGAAGCAGAGTCCTTAAGATGGACTGCTCCCTGCGCCATTTTTCAATATTGGCATGATGGCCGGACAGCAGCACCTCCGGCACCCTTTTATCCATAAATACTTCCGGCCGGGTATACTGGGGATATTCCAGCAGATTGTCATGGAAGGATTCAAATTCCGCGGATACTTCATTGTTAAGGACGCCCGGCACCAGCCGTGAGATACAGTCAATCATCACCATAGCCGGCAGTTCCCCGCCGGTCAGCACATAATCTCCGATGGACAGGCAGTCCGTCACGATCAGTTCCAGCGCGCGCTCATCCACGCCCTCATAATGGCCGCATAAAAATACCAGATCCTCTTCTTTTGCCAGCTCCTCCGCGATCTTCTGGCTGAATACCCGGCCCTGCGGCGTCAGATAGATCACCCGGGGCGCTCTCCCGATCTGCTCCTCAATGCTCTGATATGCCCGGCAGATCGGTCCCGGCTGCATCACCATGCCGGCGCCTCCTCCATAGGGATAATCATCCACATGCAGATGTTTATCCTGCGAAAAATCGCGGATATTTACGGTGTTTAAACAGATACAGCCATTATCCATGGCCCGTCCCGTTATGCTGGTTTTCAGGCCGTTCTCTATCATATCCGGAAACAGTGTCATCACATGAAATCTCATAAGTCCAGCAGCCCCTCCATCAGATGCACCAGGATTCTCCCCTCTTCGGGATTCACTTCCAGGATACACTGTTTGATCGCCGGCAGGAGCAGTTCCTTTTTCTCCGGCGTCTCAACCACATACACATCGTTGGCCCCGGTCTGCAGCACATCGGACAGGGTGCCCAGCACGGTACCCTCATCGGTGGTCACCGTAAGCCCGATCAGATCCGCGATGAAATTTTCATCCTTGCCAAGTTTTACAGCGTCCTTTCTGTGCACCCACAGCGTACAGCCCTTATAGCCTTCCACCTGGTTAATATCGTCATAGCCTTTAAACTTTAAAATCACGAACTGCTTAAAAAATTTAACGCCTTCTATCTCAAGCGTCAGTTTTTCCCGGCGGCCCTCCAGAATCACCTGCTTTAAACTGCGAAATCTTGCCGGATCATCGGTGGTGGGAAAAACCTTTACCTCACCCTTGATGCCGTGGGTGGAGGCAATGGCGCCTACCTGCAGATATTCTACCATAGCTTTCCTCTCTTCCTGCGCAGACCGCGGCCGCACAGTGATACGGGATGAACAAAGGACGGATAAAACGGCCATTTCCGCTTTTTCCGTCCTCCGACAGCCTCGTTTTGGTTTCCCATTGTCTGCAATTCTATTGAATTTCCAGAACTACTTTTTTCTCTTCTTTAGATGCAGCAGCTTTTACGACGGCACGAATCGCCTTGGCAATACGCCCCTGCTTTCCAATCACTTTGCCTACATCAGAGGGAGCAACTTTCAGCTCTAAAATCGTTTCATCGCCATCCTGCTTTTCCGTTACCGTAACTTCTTCGGGATGCTCTACCAGGGACTGTGCAATGGCCATTACTAACTCTTTCATTACCATCTACCTCCCGATTATTTCTCGATGCCGGCGATTTTCAACAGTTTTGCTACAGTTTCCGTAGGCTGTGCTCCGGTAGCTAACCATTTTTTAGCTTTTTCTTCATCGATCTTGATTACGCTGGGTTCCTTGGTAGGATCGTAGTAACCAACTTCTTCGATGAATCTTCCATCTCTCGGGGATCTGGAATCCGCAACGATCACTCTATAGAAAGGAGCTTTTTTCTGTCCCATTCTTCTTAATCTCATCTTTACTGCCATTTTCGTTCACCTCCTTAACGTTCTATGCTAAAGTATATTTAGAAAGGAAAATTAAACTTCCCTTTTCTACCCTTCTTGCCGCCCATCATGCCGGACATCTGTTTCATCATCTTCCGGCTCTGGTCAAACTGCTTTACCAGCCGGTTGACTTCGGATATATCCACCCCCGCGCCTTTGGCGATCCTTCTCTTTCTCGAAGGATTCAGTATATCGGGATTGCTTCTTTCCTTGGGTGTCATGGACAGTATGATGGACTTGGGCCGTTCAAGCGCCTTGTCATCGATCTCCGGCATATCCTTCATCTTGCCGGAGAGACCCGGGATCATGCCCATGATCTGGGTAAAACCGCCCATTTTTTTCATCTGTTCCATCTGATCCAGGAAATCGTTGAAGTCGAATTCGGCCTTGCGGAGTTTTCTCTCCATCTCCTTGGCCTTATCCAGATCCACTTCCGCCTCCGCTTTTTCAATCAGAGTCAGAATATCTCCCATGCCCAGTATCCTGGATGCCATGCGGTCCGGATAGAACTGCTCCAGATCGGAGAGCTTCTCCCCCATACCAACATACAGGATCGGCCTGCCTGTCACTGCCCGTATGGACAGGGCGGCACCGCCTCTGGTATCGCCGTCCAGTTTCGTCAGGATCACGCCGTCCACACCGATCTTCTCGTTGAACATGCCGGCCACATTGACCGCATCCTGGCCGGTCATGGCGTCTACCACCAGAACGGTCTGATCCACTTCTACATTTTCCTTTATTTCAACCAGCTCGGCCATCATGTCCTCATCGATATGAAGGCGGCCGGCGGTATCCAGTATTACGACATTATTGTTATTCTTATGCGCATGCTCGATCGCCGCTTTGGCGATATTTACAGGCTTATGGCTGTCCCCCATCGTAAACACAGGCACGCCCTGCCTCTCGCCATTGACCTGCAGCTGCTGTATCGCGGCCGGACGGTAAATATCGCATGCCACCAGAAGGGGACGCTTGCCCTTTTCCTTGAGCTTGCCGGCGATCTTGGCTGCCGTCGTGGTCTTGCCGGCGCCCTGGAGTCCAACCATCATGATCACGGTTACCGCCATGCCCGGCTTAATGGCAAGCTCCGTGGTCTCGGAGCCCATCAGCCTGACCATCTCTTCATTTACAATCTTGATCACCATCTGGCCCGGCGTCAGGCTGTTCATCACATCCTGGCCAACAGCTCTTTCCTCAACGGATTTGATGAACTGTTTTACGATTTTAAAGCTGACGTCCGCTTCCAGCAGAGCCATCTTCACTTCCTTCATCGCAGCCTTTACATCCGCTTCCGAAAGCCGTCCTTTTCCGCGCAGGCTCTTAAACACATTCTGCAGTTTATCGGTTAAGCTCTCAAATGCCATATGAACCTCATTTCCACACTTTACTACAGGGAACTGATCTCGCCGGCGATCTGTTCTATCCGGCTGATGCATCCCATATCCGTTGTCCTGCGGTACTCCCCTGCGAGGGATTTGATCTCTTCCACCATGGATTTGGTCTGCATGAATTTTTCTATCAGATGAAGCTTTTCTTCATACCCCGTCAGGATCTTGTCGCAGCGCCTGATCAGATCGTGGACTCCCTGTCTCGTAATCCCTCTGTCTCCGGCCACCTCACTTAAAGAAAGGTCGTTCAATACCACGTCCTCATAGATGGCCTTCTGATGTTCTGTCAGCAGTTCACCGTAAAAATCGTATAACAGGGTCTGTTCTACTATGCGTTCCATTTTCTTCACCTGTGTTATCATACACGAATGCGGGCAGTCTGTCAAGTATTTTTTCTTGACAGACTGCCCGCACATGGCGGGGCGGAGTATAATCCTCATTGGGACGCGCTCTCGCCCCGCCATGTGCTGCTTTATCGGCAGCCACGAGAAGTAACAACGTTGTCGCTTTCATGCAGTTTTGACCGCAAAGTAAATCCTACCCTCCCGAGTGACTGACGAACAAAAATGTCAAATGCAGTGGTCAGGTTCAACGGCATCCTTCCCATATACTTCAATCTGCGTCAGAGCGGGGAACGGTGACGGATCGTCGGCCTTAATCAGTTCACCCAGCTTCAGCCATTCAATCTTTTTCGGTGGGAAGGAAAATACATGGGGCTTATCGCTCTTTTTCATGCTGACCGTCTCAGCGGATCCGTCCGAAAAATGAAAGGTCGCCTTCTCCCACCAGTTATCATGAGGAAAATCCGCCCTGATGCAGAGCACGATCTTATCGATCTCCACGGTTCTGCCGAACTCCAGAGTGAGCTGTGCATCATCCTGCCGGTTGATTCCCCAGGATTCAAAAGGCCAGGCTCCGTGGGAACGGTTGGCTTTGACACCGTCGATCGCGTTTCTGGCGGCGAACACGGACTCACCTCTGGTCTCCACATTGGCCGAAGCATGGGGATAGCATCCTGGATCTCCGTGCTGGTCCATCACGTTTAACGCCAGGTTGCGGTAGCAGCTTACCTGCTCCTCTCCGGCCGTGCGGGCAGTCAGCAGATGCCCGCTTCCGCTGAAGACTTTCGGTGAATATGAAATCCGTTTTTCTCCGAAGGGGATCCGATACACCACTTCCGGTCTTGTGACATACACAAGCGCCTCTCCTAACGCGTCATCCGCCTGCAGCACATAGTGGCGGCCCGGCTGTGACGTTTCGAAACAGACCGTATCCCCCTCCTGATACTCTTTATGGTAATCCAGGCAGATCTCGTCCTCTCCAAAAGACTCCGCCAGAATTTCACCCGCCTTGTTTTTGATTCTGATTCTAAGCTCTGCCATGATTTCATCCTTTCTTTATGACCCGCCGGAGCGGATATCTGTGCGCACCACGGCGCGCCCTCCCCTTCATTTACAGCAGCAGAAAATACGCCAGAACAATTATGCCCAGAATAATTCTGTAATAGCCGAACACCTTGAAATCGTGCTTTTTCACATATCCCATCAGGAAACGGATCGCAAGCACGGATACGCCAAATGCCACCGCGGTCCCGATGAGCAGCACGCCGACTTCGGTGCCGGTCATGGATACGCCGTTTTTCATGAATTTAACTACCTTTAACAGGCTGGCCCCGAACATCACAGGAGCGGAAAGGAAAAACGAGAACTCCGCCGCAGGGGTACGGGCTACGCCGATCAGCATCGCACCCAGTATCGTCGCACCGGAACGGGAGGTTCCCGGAACCAGCGCCAGTGTCTGAAAGCAGCCGATTGCAAATGCCATGGGGTAGGTCAGCTGAGTCGTGTTCTTTACCTTGAAAGTGCGTTTCCTGTTCCGGTTTTCCAGGAGGATGAACAGGATGCCGTAGGCGATGAGCGTGGCGGCCACCACATAAACATTATTCATATGTTCCTCAAACCAGTCGTTAAAGAGCACACCGATCACGCCTGCCGGTATGCAGCCCACTATGATCTTGCCCCACAGCTGAAAGGTTTCGTATTTCACCTTGGCATTTTTCCTGCCGTACCAGGGATTCAGCTTGCTGAAAAATTCGATGCATACGGCGAGGATCGCGCCCAGCTGTATCACCACCAGAAACATGTTGTAAAACTCTTTGGATACATTCAGCGGCATCAGACTCTCCACCAGAATCATATGGCCGGTGCTGCTGATGGGCAGCCATTCGGTGACGCCCTCCACAATGCCCAATATAATCGCTTTGATAATTTCAATAATCATAATGTCTGATCTCCCTCACATAACTTGCTCTCTCAATATTCGTAACAGTTCAGACGGCGGGAAAAATAGTGCAAAAGCAGGCGTAGTTACCACTATTCACTCAGATATTCTCTATCTGCCAGTCAATCGGCTCCTCACCGTTCTTCACCAAATATTCATTTGCCTTGCTGAAAGGCCTGCTGCCAAAAAAGCCTCTGGATGCGGACAGCGGGCTTGGATGCGGGGCTTCCAGTATCAGGTGCTTCGGATTGTTCAGCATCACCTTTTTGCTGCGCGCCGGGGTTCCCCACAATATGTAAACCACCGGCCGGTCCAGTTCATTGGTCGCCCTGATCGCCGCATCGGTAAATTCCTCCCAGCCGATCCCACGGTGGGAATTAGCCTGATGCGCGCGCACGGTCAGCACGGTATTAAGAAGCAGCACGCCCTGGTCCGCCCATTTTTTCAGATATCCGTTGTTGGGTATATAACAGCCCAGATCATCGTGCAGCTCCTGATAGATATTGACCAGGGACGGAGGGATCTCCACATCCGGTTTTACGGAAAAGCAGAGTCCGTGCGCCTGGCCTGCATTGTGATATGGATCCTGCCCCAGGATCACCACCTTCACTTTGGACAGCGGCGTAAACTCAAAGGCATTGAAAATATCCCCCGCATCCGGATAAATCACTCTGCGGCCGTATTCCTCTTTTATAGTCTGATATAATTTCGCGTAGTACGGTTTCCTGAATTCCGCTTCAAGCGGCTGAAGCCAGTCATTTGTAATTGCTCCCATTCTTTTGCTGCTCTCCCTTAATTCATGTGTGTATCGTCCGGTTACAGGCGGACCGGTATGCCGCGCCCCGCCAGATATTTCTTAAGCTCTCTTATTTCAAGTTCCTTATAGTGGAACAGGGATGCGGCCAGCGCCGCGTCTGCGCCGCCCTCTGTCAGCGCGTCATAAAAATGCTCCATCGTGCCGGCGCCGCCGGAGGCGATCACCGGAATGGATACGTTGGCGGCCACAGCCGCGGTCAGTTCATTGTCGTAGCCCGTCCTGCTGCCGTCGCAGTCCATGCTTGTAAGAAGGATCTCGCCGGCTCCCAGGCGGTCCGCCTTCATCGCCCATTCAACCGCATCAATGCCCATATCGACGCGGCCGCCGTTTTTATAGATATTCCATCCGTTTCCGTCTGGTCTGCGCTTGGCGTCAATGGCAACCACCACGCACTGGCGGCCAAATTTGTCCGCCGCCTCACTGATCAGTTCCGGGCGGCTGATCGCGGACGAGTTTACGGAAATCTTATCCGCGCCTTCTCTAAGCAGGGCTTTAAAATCATCCACCGTGCGGATGCCCCCTCCTACGGTAAACGGAATAAATACGGTTTCCGCCACCCGCCTCACCATATCCACAGCCGTCCTGCGGTCATCGCTGGAGGCCGTGATATCCAAAAATACCAGCTCATCCGCGCCGGCTTTATCGTAGGCGGCGGCGATCTCCACAGGATCGCCGGCATCCCTTAAATTGACAAAATTAACACCCTTTACCACCCGCCCGTTGTTCACATCCAGACAGGGTATGATTCTCTTTGTAAACATCCGCAGCCCTCCTTTACAGTCGCCAACCGGAGGTTGATGACCCGGTACACTTCCGTGTGTTTCCTACTTTGCTCCCGCTACAGCGATGCAAAATTCTTCAGTATCTTAAGCCCTGTCTCACCGCTTTTTTCCGGATGAAACTGACAGGCATATATATGACCGTATTCTACCGACGCGTGAATTTCCGTGCCGTATTCTGTCTTAGCCGCCACAATAGCATCCTCTTCGGCCTTCAGATAATAGGAATGGACAAAATACACATAAGAGGAATCCGCAATCCCTTCAAACAGCCTGGTATGAGGCCGGATCTCAAGCGAGTTCCATCCCATATGCGGAATCTTAAGCCCCGGACGTTCCGGAATCTTCAAAATCCTTCCCTTAAGCAGCCCTAAGCCCTCCACTCCGGGACTCTCCTCGCTGCTCTCAAACAATAGCTGCAGCCCCAGACAGATGCCGAGAAACGGCTTATTCAGGGAAACTGCTTCCCGGATCACTTCGGTCAGCCCATACCGGTGCAGATTATCCATCGCATCTTTAAAGGCGCCTACGCCGGGCAGTATCACCTTATCCGCCCCCAGGATCACATCCCTGTCCCGGGAAATCACCGTTTCTTCACCAAAATACTGCAAGGCCTTCTCCACGCTCCGAAGATTTCCCGCGTCATAATCAATAATCGCTATCATCCGCTTCCCTCCTGCCGTTTTCCATCATTTTAACACAATTGCGCGGCGGCCACAATAAAGTCAACCGAATTTTCCGGGACGGAAAACGCTTTGCCGTGAATCTCTTCAGGTATCTGGGCATATTTCGCGTTTACGCGCACCAATACCGCTTTCTGATTGATATAAACGGTCTTTTCAAAGGGCCAGCGCATCAGCGCCGGATTGCTGTAGTTTTCTCCCAGCTCCAGCACCAGAAGCTCCCTGTTTAAGGTCCCCTGGATCCAGTTCATATAGGATTCCCAGTTTTCGTACTCACCGCTTTCAGCGTTGGGCCAGGTGATCTTCTCACGGTCTAAGCCGGAGCTTATGACCGTGCCGTCATCGTTGGAAGTGATTATAAAGAAATCTTTCCCTTCCAGAAGTTTCAGCAGCGCCGCACAGCCCTCGGTCCGATTTTTCCACTCTCTTCCGATGCCCACAAGTATTTTCTCTTTTTCCTTTAAAAGCTCTGTTAATTCCAATCCGATTCCTCCTGTACATAAGGCCGGTGCGGCAGCCAGTATTTGGTATACGAGGTACTAGACCGCACCGGGTAACATTTTATCATTATGACATCTATTGAAGAAGATTGCAATACGGAATTTGCCGGTTGCCCTTTCAGCAAAAGGTTACTGTTCACAGTTGTCCAAAACCTCCCGCGTATGCCAGGGCAGAGTATGGTCTTCATAGGGACGCGCTCTCGCTCCGTGAAGCGCGCAGCGGTTCTAACGCTGCAAAC
>OGGQ01001417.1_pt1 | contig 31064 bp, 30 predicted proteins | sample 1571191 | NCBI WGS metagenome assembly OGGQ01 (sample SAMEA2582061, study PRJEB24529) | metagenome | biome: Human gut stool | place: China | collected 2011
CTCTCCAGCAGGTCGATGACCTTCTGAAGCTCGTCCTTTACCTTGTCCACCAGAAGATTGGGATAGTATTCGTCCTGGTACATCTCATCCAACAGTTTATAATTCGGGTCAAATGTTTTCATTTTGATTGTTCCTTTCTTCGTGATCGGCTGTGATGCTCAATTCGATTGCATCATCGCTGTAAATCAAATTAAGTCCATGAGGGACTTTTCTATCGAAATGCAACTCAATGTCATGGTATTTGAGGAGCAAAGGTTTTCCACCGCTTTTCATCGTGGAAACAGCATCGGGCTTGCCAAAGTTTTCCACGACCTCGTCCTGTGCCATTCCGAATTTCAGCGGGGAAATATCCTGGGAATTTTGCAATATTTGATTGCGCCAATTATAAAAGTCCGCTTTCATGTCTTTGTTTTTGCTGAGCCTGGACTTGGACACCCAACCGGAATCCCGGTTCAGGCACCGAAAGCAAAAGCGGAAATCAAAATCCATGCGCGGAAACCGCGCCAGCAGGATCGGCTCCAGCGCCGCTTTCGTTTTCTCTGCCGACAATTCTGGATGGAGGGCAGCCTCATGAATGCTGGCAGGGAGCATTTTGTGATAAATCTCGCTGATAAGTCCAGGCCGGCGTATCGCCTACCACGCGCAGTACCTTCATGCCGCGTTCTTCCTCATGCCAGCTCCGCATCTAAAATCTGGACTTGTTTCCCTTTCTCATCCACATAGAAAAGGGCAATGTAGTCGATGCCGTCCCGCTTGATCTGCTCCCAGGGCATCCGCCCACCGCGAATCAGCTCTACAGTATCGTTCTCGTCTACCTCAAAGTCCTCTTTCTCGTCGTCATAGTCGATGCTGTAGCCCAGCTCCAGAACCAGCTTGGAGGCGGGGATCTCATACCGCTGGAGAGGGCGGTGTTCCAGCTCGGCCGGATCATGTTCATCACAGAACAGATTGCTATAGCCGTGCCGCCCAGCGTCGAAGATGACGAATTCCTCGCCGTTCTCCGGGTCAAGGGCTGCCACCAATCCAGGCGCTCCATCCCCATCCACAATATAGGGATTTGGCTCACCTTTTACCGTGAGCAAATTTCCGTAGTAACAAACCTCCAGCACTTCAGGGGCAACCTCTGGCTTATGGATCAGGTAATATCGGCCGTTTACGCCGTCACGCTTTGGTAGACCCATACCAAATCACCTCTTTCAGGACAATAAAAAATACCCTGCTTCGCACTGTTACAAGGGCAGACGAATGTAGGGCATGAAAAGGCCACAAGGGAGGGGCCACATTTACCGGCGGATGTGGTTTCTCTGGCAGACAAAATAGCTTTTTCATTTCTAGGGGCAGTCGGGGGCTGTCCAATAACTCTGCCCATGGTGGCACCTCCTTCACAGAAATAATTATGTTCTATTATATCATAAGGCGTTTGATATTGGAAATATTTTATTAATTCTGCTGGTTAACTTTTTTGAATTCGTTAATTTAACTGAGATATGTAACATCTGCAGTACCGGGTGGATCAATTTGAATGTCTTCCTATCTAACTCGTTGCTTTGAAGCCAGGGACTGCTTCCTAGCTCATATGTTTCCTTCAAGGCCATCACCCACAAAATATGTGTAGATATGTTTTCCATCATGGAGCATATGGGCTGTTCTAAAGTACGCACTGGGATCCTTTTATGTTGACAACAAAGGGCAAACTGGTTACAATAAATTTTAATAGAACTATGTAAGAGATGAGTGCGATGTTGTTCGGAAAATTTTGTATTGATTTCGGCTCCACACAAGTTTATACTACGAAACATTGTGCGGAGCCTTTTCGGAAAGTTGATTTATAAAGCGGAAAGGCCAAGGCAGAGAGACTGCCTTTGGTTTTATACCCTTTTATTAGATTAACGCTAAGTAATTGACTGTTTAGGCCACAGACAATGTTTTGTTTGTGGCCTTTTGTATGCTCATTTCTAAATGACTATGCAAAGGGCGCACGATGTAGTGTGCCCTTTTTTCTTTTGGAGGGAAATAGATATGACTAAAGAACACAATCTGTTAACCGGGAGTGTGTCGGAAAAACTGGCTGTTTTCGCCTTCCCATTGTTTTTAGCAAATATACTGCAATCTTTTTACAATGTAGTAGATATGCTTGTAGTCGGCCAGATTGTAGGAGATACGGGCCTTGCGGCCATTGGCAACGCTTCTAAATTGTGTTATATCATCAACTCAATTTGTATTGGTATGACAATGGGCGGGGCTGTGTTGATTGCTCAATATAAAGGGGCAAGCGATAAAAAGGGGCAAGCGGAGTCCTTTCAAATGCTGGCCTTGCTCTCGCTGGTATCTTCTTTGCTTGTAACGATTGTGAGTTTGGCAATCTACCAACCGTTATTCAAGATGTTAAATGTCCCAGCAGACGCATATCAAGATGCCTGCGACTATATGCAAATCATTTGCTGTGGGACGGTGTTCGTCTTTGGATATAATGCTGTCTGCTCTGTGCTCAAAGGGCTTGGAAATTCGAAATCTCCCCTCTATTTTGTGGGAATTGCTACCATTATCAATATCGTTTTAGACATTATTTTGGTGGGACCTTTCGGAATGGGAACGGCAGGAGCAGCTTACGCAACGATTGCTGCGCAAGGAATTTCCTTTGTGATTTCTTTATTCTATTTGAAGCGGCACAAGATATTTTCCTCTATGAGAAATCATAGGGGGTTTACGCTCCAATGGGATAAACTGGCCGCCATTGTGAAAGTCGGCCTGCCCACAGCAATTCAGATGGTCGTGGTCAACACCGCTTATCTGCTTGTGGCGGGTATGCTCAATCAGTTTGGTATGGCTGTATCTGCTGCCTCTAATGTGGGGTTGCAAATCAACACCTTTGCTGGTATGCCCTGCTGGGCTATTGGACAGGCGGTAACAGCGATGATAGGCCAGTGTATGGGGGCTGGGCAAATGGAGCGCGCCCGAAAGGTAGTAAAAATCAGTTTAGTGATGAATGTTTCTGTAACATTCGTTGCCGTAATTGGCATACAGCTTTTTGCTGAACCCTTAATCTTGCTTTTTGGCAGCACTAGCCCGGAAGTAATAAGTGATGGCATTTACTATTTGCGTATCTGTTGCGGTATCAATAGCTTGATTTATGCCGCCATGTATACCTTAGATTCCTTTGCTATTGGTGTTGGCGCGGCAAATGTCGCCATGATTAACGCTTTACTGGACGCAGTGATTGTGCGTTTGCCTGTGAGCTGGATTTTGGCTTTTACACTTCACATGGGATTTTCTGGCATTTATTATGGCCAGGCACTTTCGCCAATCTTGCCTGCTATTGTGGGCGTACTCTATTTTATAAGTAAAAAGTGGGAACGAAAAACGCTCATCCAATCAAGCAACAAGGGAGAAAGGTTTTGATGGTTGGGATGGCTTTTATGCCTAGACCAGACTTAAAATGCGTCATGATACAAAATGTATCAATTCCCATTGTATTGCCCGAAATGCAAATAGGAGACTTTAGTGAATGCCAAAAGTCAATCGATCTGTTATTCATATGAGTAACTTAATTTTTAAGGAGGATAGAAAATTATGATGGACAAGCAAAAAATTTATCCTCGGTCACAAGATCGAGAAACCGTATATTTAAAAAATGTTATTACTGATCCCAGCATTATCGTAGGTGACTATACCATGTATAACGATTTTGTAAAGGATCCTGTTGATTTCCAAAAGAATAATGTTCTTTACCATTATCCTATTAACCATGATCGGCTGATTATCGGCAAATTTTGCTCCATCGCCTGCGGTGCCCGTTTCTTATTCAATAGCGCCAACCATAGCATGGCTTCGCTCGCAACTTATCCTTTTCCCATTTTCTTTGAGGAATGGGGACTTGATGTCAGCCGTATAACCAGGGCATGGGATAACAAAGGGGACATTGTTATTGGCAATGATGTATGGATTGGATATGAAGCCGTAGTTTTCGCTGGAGTTACCATAGGGGATGGTGCCATTATTGGGACCAGGGCGGTTGTAACAAAAGATGTCCCGCCTTATACCATTGTGGGCGGTGTGCCAGCTAAACCTATCCGAAAGCGCTTTTCTAACGAAATAATCACAGCGCTGTTGGCAACTCGATGGTGGGACTGGCCAGAAGAAAAAATTGCTGGTCATCTTGCGGCAATCCAGTCGGGCCGTATCGATCAAATTAAGTAACTGTTGAAAAGAGCCAGACGCATAGCAATCCCAACAAACCCATATGCGAGAGATTACCGCCTTTATATGGGGATGATCAATTGATCTGCCTGAAAGTATGGACTGGAGGAAAACAGATGCAAGGAAGACTTGGAAAAAAGCACCAGAGGAATTCCGGCTTTAAACCGGGGAGAATAAGGATAACCGAAAAATGCCAAAAGGGTATAGGGAAATCGATGGTAACCTATTTCTTTAGTTGGATAACACGCAGGAGCAGATCGGTACTCCCCTGCATGGGATGAACGCGATGCGTAGCAGAAAACATGCTGTTCTGCGGAGCTTAAGAGAAAAGGAGGAGCATATGGCTGCCTGGAAGAAAGCCGCTGTGACCGTCGGAGGGATACTCCTAGTTTTGCTAATCGTATTTGGTGCAGGGATACTGGTTGCCAAGCACTATCTCAATAAGATCAACCGGGTGGACGAATCCACTGTTTCCACGATCTCTCCAGAGGATGAGGACTTCGAAGTGGATGAATTGCCGCCGGAAACAACCAACTCAGGAGTAGAACGCCCGATGGATTCTAATGAGATTCTATGGGCCCCTGTAGAACCATTAAAGGATGAACAACTCATCAATCTCATGCTTGTTGGACAGGATCGCAGGAAGGGCGAGGGCCGCCAGCGGTCGGACACAATGATCTTGTGCAGCATTAACCCAAAGACGAACCAAGTTTCTTTGATTTCCTTCATGCGCGATTTGTATGTCCAGATACCGGGCGGGTACTCCGACAACCGCTTGAATGCGGCCTATTATTTTGGGGGGTTCCCACTCCTAGATGATGCGATGTTCAAGAATTTCGGCATTACCATTGATGGGAATATCGAAGTAGATTTTGAGCGGTTTGTAAAGGTGATCGATGTTTTAGGAGGTGTGGACATTGTTTTGACTGCGGAAGAGGCAAACTATCTTGGAAAGGGAACCTTTGCCGGGAAAAATCATTTGGATGGGGAAATGGCTTTGGAATATGCCCGCATCCGGGCCATAGACAATGATTTTTACCGGACGGCGCGGCAGCGGGCCATTTTGGAAGCGGCCTTTAAGAAAATGAAAGACTTAGGTTTATCCGAGATCACAGCTCTTCTGAATGCGATGCTGCCGTCTTTAACCACGGATCTATCAGATGGGCAAATTCTCGCCTTGATGGGCACGCTTTTCCCAGGCTTGCGTTCCATGGAGATCCAATCATACCGGGTCCCTGCCGATCAAACCTATTACGATGCGATGATCCGTGGGATGGCCGTCCTGGTGCCGGATCTGGAGCGTATCCAGGAACTGCTGCGGACAGAATACCTTCCATTGCGCACCTATTAAAGGGATATCCCTACAATAAAAGGCAGAAATGCCCCAAGCGGCTCTCTTTTGCGAGGCGCGTTGGGGATTTTGCGTATGGAATTCGAATATGCATGTCTCCCATGCGTTCCGTTGGGATACTTTTGGCCTGTGAGGACGGCTGAATGGGAACTTGATCCGCATGCTGGCCAGTGGTACAATAAAATAGATAGAAGAAAACATTTCAACCGGCATGCGACTGGTTTTAGAAGAAACGCCCATGAAGTCTCTGAGAGTAGGGGGCAACAAGGCCGGTCGCAACATGTGGACACCACTATGGGTACAAAATAGGAGGTACATCTGCTTCTGGGTATAGGATATGCAGCCCCACCTACTGCTGCTTTTTTCATATGAAGATCTTTTTCTGTAAAGGGATTGCGGCGGAAAACCGTTCTGGGGATGTGCGGTTCCTCTCTCCCCAAATAGATGAAATCCATGTGCTTGGGTTGGAGGAGGTGGAGAAAGATGAAGAAACCTGAAACAAAACTTCTGCTGGATGCTTTGCTCTATGAGGAGGGCCATCCGCGGAGGACCCAACATATCTTAAAAGTTTACGCTTTAGCCAAGCTCTTGGGAGAGTGTTCTGGGTTAGGGGAAGAAGAACGGCAGATCTTACAGGCTGCGGCGATTCTTCATGATATCCCGATTAAGTATTGCAAAGAGCGGTATAAAGGAGATGCTTGCCAAGCAAACCAGCAAAAAGAAGCGCCAGGTCTGGTTCGGGATTTCTTGCAACAAGCTGGTTATCCGCCCGATTATCTGCCGCGCGTCCTGGAGTTGGTTGTCAACCACCACTGTTATACAGGGCCACATTCCCAGTTGCTCCAACTTTTGATCGAAGCGGATCTCATTGTCAATGCTTACGAGGAACCTCTTTCCGAGGAGGAACGTGTATATGTCCGAAGCCTCTTTCATAGCGATGCCGGGAAAGAGCTGTTCCTTTTACAGGATCAAAGGAAAACGTGAAGAAAAGGAAGGTTGAAGGGCGGTATGGAAAAGCCTTGACTTTGAGTTTACTCTAAGTTGTATACTAGGGTTAAGAATTTCGATTGGAGGTATGGATGTTGAACAAAGAAGAGATGAAAAGAGCATTAGGGCCGGCTTCCGTATTTGAGATTGGAGGGATCAACTCGTTTGGTCAGTATTTTGATGGAACCAGCTATTTGCAGATGTTGACTACAACGGGCGTGAGTGTGGGAAATGTGGTCTTTGAACCGGGCTGCCGGAATCACTGGCACCGGCATGTCCATGGGGGCAGATCCTTTTGTGCACGGGAGGCCGGGGCTATTATCAGGAATGGGGAAAACCTGCACGGGAATTGTTACCGGGAGATGTCGTCCAAATCGGGGAAGAAAAACACTGGCACGGGGCAGCTCCAAACAGCTGGTTTTCCCATTTGGCAATCGATGTGCCGGGAGAAGGTTCCAAAACGGAGTGGCTAGAGCCAGTTGATCCGGAAGAATATAACAAACTTCCGTAAATCCATACATATATAATCTCCAATAAGAGGAATGGCTTCGTTTTTCGCTGCATATTTTTGTGGGTAAAGCACATTGAAAGGCTGGGAGAATTCGCCAGCCTTCCAATGTGTTTTTGTTTAATGGGAACAAAACAATAGGCAACGTATGTTTTATATGGCCCCTAACCTAAAATTCCAAAAGGATCTTGCAATATCGATTGCATGAATTTATACTATTATATAGTTTGAATTAAAACTATATGGAGATGAAATGATGCTAGATAGAGAATTGCATGTTTTGCTGCGGAAGGGATTCTACTATAGTAACCGGGCTATTTTACAACAGATTTTGGCTTTGGGCCTTTTCCCTGGGCAGCCAAAGATTTTGGAGTTTTTGCTGGAAAAGGACGGGGCGATGGCGAAGGAGATCGGGGAAGGATGTGTCATCGACAAATCCACTATCGCTAATTTGCTCGTCCGTATGGAACGGCAAAATTTGGTTTATCGGAAGGGACATCCATCCGATAAGCGTGCATCCCATATCTATTTGACAGAGCAGGGAAGGGCACTGGCCAAGCAGGTGAAAGCCATTTGTATAGATGTTGATACGAAGGCATTTCGAGGAATTCCACCGGACGAGCAACAGCAGTTTTTACATACCTTACGCTTATTGATTACAAATTTAGAGGAGGAGTCTGAATGAAAAGGTGGATTTATCGTTATGTGTTTTTTATTTTAGGTGTTGCGATCAATTCGTTTGGCATTGCATTTGTCACAAAAAGCGCTATGGGGATCTCCCGGATTTCCAGCATCCCTTATGTCTTTAGCTTAGAGTTCCCATCCATCAGTTTTGGAATGTGGACTTTCTTATTTAATATCCTTTTTATTTTGTTGCAGGTTGTCCTCTTGAAGAAGGATTTCCATCCAATCCAGTTCTTTCAGATCTTAGTGAATGTGCTGTTCAGTGGGTTGATCGATTTAAGCATGAGCGCACTTTCCTTTTTCCAGCCAGAGGCATTGTGGCTCCGTATCTTGAGCCTGTTGTTTGGATGTTTGATTTTGGCACTGGGGATCTGTATCGAAGTGGCGCCAGACGTACTTGTAGTCCCTGGGGAAGGAATCGTTCGCGCGCTTGCCCAAACAACAAAAATTAAATTTGGGACAGTTAAGGTTTATTTTGATGTTACATTGATTGTGATTGCTGGAATCCTCTCTTTGCTGTTTTTCCAAAAATTCAATGGAGTCGGAATTGGAACGGTGGTGTCCGCAATCGTGGTTGGACGGTTTGTCAATTGGATCAACCTTCATTTTAAGTCCATCCAAAAGATCCATGCACTCGCAGAATCGGATAGTATGCTTGGAGAAATGTAGTAGAGGGATTCCAGCTGGTTTAGAGCCATAAGGAATCTCCTCGTAGCCTTTGTCTTTCACAGGGGCTGCGCATTCCATCGGGGAGAAAAATGTGTTATAATTACTGCACTGACCTCACATTGCGGGCAAAGTTCGGTTTTGCGAAACGTCTCACCGGTTCCTGCGGTTGGAGGAGTATGTTGCAGAGTCCGCCAGGCGGTTTTGTCCAGGAATCCGATCAAAAGTGCATTCGCATGAATGCGGAGATATCGGCAAAATCTTTGGACGGCTTGCACGGGGAATATCCAAAGAAAATGATATTGGAGAAAGCAATCTATGAAAAAATTGGCCGTTGGGATCCTGGCACACGTAGACGCGGGGAAGACCACCCTTTCAGAGGGAATGCTTTACCGCTGCGGATGCCTCAAAAAACTTGGACGGGTGGATCATCAGGATGCCTTCCTGGACACCGATACCTTAGAACGTGAGCGCGGCATCACTATTTTTTCCAAGCAGGCGATCTTGCCCTTGGGCGAATGGGAGATTACACTGTTGGACACGCCCGGACACGTGGACTTTTCCAGCGAGATGGAGCGGACGTTGCAGGTGTTGGACTATGCGATTCTAGTCATCAGTGGGACGGATGGCGTCCAAGGCCATACGTTGACGCTCTGGCATCTGCTCAAGCGGTATCGGATTCCAACGTTCCTGTTTGTCAATAAAATGGATCTTCCTGGCGCAGATCGTGCTACTCTGTTGGGCGAGCTTCAGGCACGTCTTGACGGCGGTTGCGTGGATTTCAGCGCGGAGAGCGGGGCGGATTTTTTGGAAAGCGTTGCTATGTGCGATGAGGATACGCTCAACCGTTACTTAGAGCGCGGGGAAGTGACAGAGAGTGAAATTGCCGGGTTAATCTTAAAGCGTAAGCTGTTCCCGTGCTTTTTCGGTTCTGCACTGAAGTTGGATGGTGTGGACGCCTTCTTACATGGGTTGGAGCAATATGCGCGCTGCCCAACCTACCCGGAGGCGTTTGGCGCAAAAATCTACAAAATCGCTTGGGACCCACAGGGGAATCGCCTCACCTATTTAAAGGTGACAGGTGGAAGCCTCAAGGTCCGTGCGTTGTTGAGCAACCGCAGGGCCGACCTGCCGGAGGAAAAGGTCTGGGAGGAGAAGGTCAACCAGATTCGCATCTATTCGGGCGCAAAATATCAGGCGGTGGATGAAGCGCTCGCTGGGGCCGTCTGTGCGGTGACAGGCTTAAGCAAGACCTATCCCGGTGAAGGGTTGGGCATGGAAGCGTCCTCGGAGCCGCCCGTCCTTGAGCCGGTGTTAACGTATCAAGTGCTATTGCCTTATGGGTATGACCCCCACACCGCTATGCAGAAATTGAGCCAGTTAGAGGAGGAAGATCCACAGCTTCATATTGTTTGGAACGGGCAGCTTCGGGAGATTCATATCCAGCTTATGGGCGCAGTACAGATGGAGGTTTTGCAGCGGATTATCCGGGAACGCTTTGGCTTGGATGTGGCCTTTGGCGCGGGAAATATTGTTTACCGGGAAACCATAACTGCTCCGGTAGAGGGTGTGGGCCATTACGAACCGCTGCGCCATTATGCGGAGGTCCATTTATTATTGGAGCCAGGAGCGCGGGGGAGCGGTTTGCAATTTGGCACAGCGTGTAGCGAGGATGTTCTGGATCGCAACTGGCAGCGCTTAATTCTCACGCATCTGGAGGAACGGGTCCACAGGGGCGTGCTCACCGGTTCCCCCATCACGGATATGAAGATCACATTGGTGGCTGGACGCGCGCATGAGAAGCACACGGAGGGAGGCGATTTCCGGCAGGCGACATATCGTGCGGTGCGGCAGGGCTTGATGTGTGCAGAGAGTGTCCTTTTAGAACCGTGGTACAATTTCCGCTTGGAACTGCCCGCCGAATATGTGGGGCGTGCGATGTCGGATGTACAACGCATGGCCGGGACGATCTCTCCTCCGGAAACGCTGGGAAATGATGCAGTGCTGACTGGCTCTGCGCCGGTAGCGAATATGCGGGATTATGCAGCGGAGGTTGCCGCATATACCCGCGGGCAGGGACGTCTGTTTTGCACGCTGAAAGGGTATGAGGTATGCCACAATCAGGAAGATGTTGTGGAGGCGGTCGGCTACAACAGCGAACAGGATCTAGATAACCCTGCCGATTCGGTATTTTGCAGCCATGGGGCAGGATTTGTGGTGAAGTGGGATCAGGTGCGGGATCACATGCATCTGGAGGGCCTTGATCTGGAAGCGCCCGGGCAAGCTGTAGAAGAAGGCGCGGCCGCTTCCCCGCGGGCGGTGGTGTATTCCGGCGGCTTGGAACAGGACAAAGAACTGCAAGCGATCTTTGAGCGCACATATGGGGAGATTAAGCCCAAGGCGATCCGGCCACGTTCAGAGCGCGAAGCGGCGGGCGCCGGCGAGCTCTGGCCGGTGCCACCGCGGGACAACCGGCCGGAATTTTTGCTGGTGGACGGATATAATATCATTTTTGCTTGGGAGGAACTCAAAGAGCTTGCCAAGGACAATATCGACGCAGCCCGTCAGGTGTTGATGGATCTGCTCAGCAATTACCAAGGCTTTCATAAATGCGAGGTAATTTTGGTCTTCGATGCCTACAAGGTGCCGGGCGGGGTGGGCGAGGTGAGCCGTTATCACAATATCTATGTGGTATACACCAAGGAGGCCGAAACCGCGGATGCTTACATCGAAAAGACCACTTATGAGATTGCGAAGAAGTACCGTGTCCGGGTGGCCACCTCCGATGCAGCCGAACAGCTCATTATTCTGGGGCACGGTGCATTGCGTGTTTCAGCACGGGCCTTCCAAGAGGAAATCGGTTTTACGAACCGGCAGATTCAGGAAATATTGGCGGAGAATAACCGCCATCGCCGCACGTTGACGGTTAAGGCAGCCATGGATAAAGCAATGGAAAAGAAGGAATAATTAAAATTGGGAATTGGGTCCTGTAAAAACGGGGCCTAATTTTTTTACATGAAACAGAACAAATTTTCGATATAGGCTTGCAAATAGCGAACAAATGTACTATACTATAGATATATTAAAAAGATGTTTTTGCAAAATCGTAACAGAACAAACGCTTCAACTGAATAGAGCAAGTGGTAGACAAACGGCAAACAAAAGCATGTAACTCGATTTTTTTAGCACAAGCAATTCGATCAATATCTTGGAGGGATGTAAGATGGTTCAGAAGAACAATCTGATTGGCAAACGAATGAAATTGGCGCGAATCGCGCAAAGAATGAAACGGCAAGATGTCTTGGAAAAGATACGGGAAAATGGCATAGAGCTCTACCCGACAGGATTTTCCAATATGGAGCGGCAGACGCGGCATGTGCTCGATTTTGAGCTGGGGCCGCTGGCGGATGCGCTCCATGTGTCCGTGGATTGGCTATTGGGAAGGAAACCGTGATTTGGGGACTGGCAATCATTCCACTAACCGGGGGATGGCTTTATTTGCTCACGGGGCCTGCCTGAAATACGGGTTGGAAGGGGTGCCCTTCGGGGAGACGGCATCTGGATCGAAATACGGCATAAGCTCTGTTTTTAGCCGGAAGGACGGAAGCGCCGCCTACTGCCCAGAGGGTTATCGGTTGACAGCAAGGGCAAATATCCATGATCAATCCCTTTTAGGAAAGAGGAGCGGGGGAATGATGGAACAAAAGATGTGGGATCGTCCGCCATAGAAATCCTAAGACGCATTTGTACCAGGATGCTTTTGGGGCTGTACAAACGAAACGGTTTAGTTGAGCAGGGCGACAAATAGGCTGAGATACCCCGCAAAGGTCACCCAGAGGAGATAGGGGATTTGGAGCATTGCCGCTGGGAATGAGACCTTCATGAACGCGATGATCATGGCGATAATCAGCACCCACAACAAAAGTAGCCATAGAAAAGCAAACCAATAGGCTTGCAGGCAGAAAAATAGAATTGACCAGACAAAATTCACAGCCAGTTGGATGCCATAGAGCCGCAGGGCAGGCTTTTTGTCCTCGGAATCAGTGATCCAAACCAGGTATGCAGAAAGACCCATTAGGACAAAAAGGATCGTCCAAACAACGCCGAACAGCCAGCCGGGAGGGGAGAGCGGCGGCCGGTTGAGCGATTGGTAGAGTTCCATGGAATTCATCGTAGAAAGCGCAGACAGCCCAGCCACACCCAAGCTGATAGCGAACTGAATGAGAAGCGGTTTCCACCGGATTTTCATAATATCAACTCCTTTAACGGTATTGTATGAAAAAAGCGGTGAAATCATGTGCCTCATAAAAGAATGAAAGGGGAGGATTCATCATTGAAAACAGATGAGAAACAAGCTTTTTTGGAGCGTTACCTCTATCTGGACCAAAAGATTGACCGCTTGTGTGACATACAAACCACCTGGCGGGCCTGCGCCGTGCGGATTCCAGGGATGGCAGTCCAAGCATTGCGCCATTATCGCGCCACGGAGATGGAAATCAACCGGAAAATTGACGAGCTTCTCACCATCAAGCAGGAGCTATTGGATGTAATCCGGACAACACCGGGCCAGCAGTCCCAGGAACTCCTGAAACGGCGCTATCTGTGCAGAGAGACCTGGGAGGAAATTGCAGAGCATTTGCATCTTTCTTTACAGGAAACGGTTCGCCTGCACAAGAAGGTCCTTGACGGAATCCGTGTGCCGGAGAAACAAGAGCAAGCGCGAATGCGTCAAAGCAAAGAACAAAAGTTTGCCTCAGGGGGTGAGGAAGATATTCGAAGAGAGCATCGCACAGTATCAAGCGGAGATTGCCGCAGTGAATGCCCGTCTCGCGGTGTGCAGAGAGGAAGACGGATACACTATGCAGCTGCGCCAAATACGCAGTGATTTATATATGCAGCTGATTGCTGCGTTACATGCGGCGAAACGCTATCAAGTACAGGGAGGAACATGCATGACGATTCAAGAACATCCAAGCCCGAACTACGGGAGCCGGTACGGTTGGAAGCCGGACCGGATTGTCAACCACATCACCGCGGGGAGCACAGCGGCGGGAGCACTCGCCACGCTGTGCGACCCTAAAAGAGAAGCTTCGGCCCATTTCGTCATCGACAAAGATGGCGCGATTTACCAATTGGTGGCACTCGACCGTGCGGCATGGGCCAACGGTACCAGCATAAGCCCGTCGGATAGCCGATACTACGGCCATTCCACCCTTGCGGTGGTGCGAAACCGGTGTACCAATGCCAATTATTATACCATTAGCATCGAACATGTCTGCGTAAGCGGAGGAGCCTTGACTCCGGAACAGCTTACAGCAAGTATCGAACTGCACCGGTACATCATTACGGAGGTCAAACGCCTTTATGGGGTCACCATCCCAGCGACGCGGGAATATATTGTAGGGCATAGCGAAATCAATCCGAAAACAAAACCGGACTGTCCTGGTGAGCGGTTCCCGTTCGATGCCATTTTAGAAGGGCTTCAGCAAAAGGAGGTGCAAAGTGATACCAGTGGAACCATACAGATCAAACGCGGCGGTTACTATACGGCAAAATTTTCTGGAACCAATGCAACAAAACTCCAGGTGACCGCAGGGACGGGAGATGTGGTGACCATCGTACCGATCAACCGCGGGGAGGACAAGCTGGCAGCAATTGTACCGATTGGCAAACCGGGGGATATGGCGGGCATCTACACCACCTCGCCTGGAGGACGTCCGGTCAAACGGTTTGTCGCCCAGATTGTCTAAATAAAAAGGAAACACGAGGAGGATGAGGGCCACAATATTCAGTAGGGGTTCGCGTAATATTTATTGGAATGTTTTGGGGAGGAGAGGTATTTCGTGGATATGAACAGCTTTTTAAGTTGGGGGACATTGGGAACCTTTGCGGGCGCAACCGCATGTACAGGCCTATTTACCCAATTGCTAAAGAGCATTATTAAAAAGGTGCCGACGCAATGGCTTAGTTTCCTGATCGCGTTGGTGCTGCTGGCGGTTACAACCGCGGCCACAGGGGGGTGGATGCAGCCTTGGACCGTCTGGGCGTTGGTGCCGCTCAATGCGCTCCTGGTGAGCTTAGCAAGCAATGGAGCGGTGGACGCCATGCGTGCGATGAAGGGGAATAAGACATCCTGAAGTAGGAAAATAAGGGAGGAGTAACATGATTCTTTTAAATGAGGATTGGACGTTTACCGCTGCGGATGAGGAATGTGACATCGGTTACGCGGGGGAGAACGGTGTTCGTACGTTGGATATCCAGATGTCTGGGCTGGAATATGCCGGTTGGGATTTTTTTCTGGATGTCCAGCGAAAAGGACAAAAAGATATTTGGGCGGTAGAGCCGGAAGCGTTGGATGGGGACTTGTTGCTGCGGATTCCTATCCGGCGGGCCTATCTGATAGAAGACGGGCCGGTCTATGCGCAGTTGCGTGCATCGGCTCCGGATGGACGGATCAAAAAATCCGCCCAATTGATGCTCCATGTCAAATGTAGCATTAATTCTGTGGAGTCGGCGCCTTCGCCGCTCCCATCGGAATTTGCGGCGTATGAAGCGCGGATGGTGGCGATCCGGGACGCGGTGGAGGAACTGTTTGGCCGCAGCGCTGTGCCGTACGAAATCGTGGATTTCTGCGAAGGCTGGGCTTTTTCCAAAGACCAGTCCTCTTGGGAAACAGTTAATATCCCGCACACCTGTAATGTTTCCGATGGAATGAGCGGTTCGATGTACCGCGGGAAGGCGTACTATCGGAAAGATCTTTTTGTCAGCCGGGAGGATGCGGCAATCGACTTTGTGCTGGTGTTCTGTGCGGCGGGGCAATCCAGCGAGATTTATGTCAATGGCCGTTTTTGTGACGCCTATCCAGGCGGCTACACGCCGAACATCGTGGACATAAGCCCTTATCTGTCGCAGGGGAGCAATGAGATTTTGATCGTCTGCGACAATTCCCCGTCCGAGGACGTGATCCCAGTGTCCGGGGATTTTAACCTCAACAACGGGCTTCATGAAAAGGTCTATCTGTGCCGGGTTGGGCGCGTTTCCTTTGATCCGCAGGCATATGGTATGGACCGGATGCACGTGACGCAGAACAATATTTCCGAGCAAGCCGCTGCTTTTACAGTAGAAACAGCGGTAAACAACCGGTCGGGATGTAGCGTACAAGCGGCGGTGACTTTCACCGTATGCGATACGGAGGGTGCAACCGTAGCGGAGGAGACGGTGCTAGCGGAGATCCCTGCGCATACCCTGCAAGTTGTATCCTATGACGGGCAGATTGCGAACCCACACCTCTGGGACGGCATAGAAGATCCATACAGGTATGTGGTCAAGGCGGAGCTTGCAGCCCCTGACAAGGTGGACGAGCAGAGCGTGCGCATTGGCTTCCGTTATTTTTCTATAAATGCGCAGCAGGGGTTCCTACTCAACGGCCGTCCCTACCCGCTGCGTGGCGTAGCGCTGCACCAAGACTATCCCGGCGCGATGTCCGCGATGACGCAAGAACAATTTCATGCCGATTACGCGGACATTGCAGAGCTGGGCTGCAACTTTGTGCGCCTTGCCCATTATCCACACGATGCCTATGCGTTTGAACAGTGCGATGCATTGGGCTTGGTTGTACAGACAGAGATTCCATGGGTTAATCACCTTGGTCCAGATGCCTCCGAAGCGTACCACAACAGCATTGAACAAAACCTGCGGAGCATGATTCGGAATTACTACAACCACCCGTCCATCGTGTTCTGGGGCCTCTCCAATGAGCTCAATTGCACGCATTGGAACTCCGGTGGGACCCCACAGGGCGGGTTTTCTTCTGAGATGGCGGTGGCCTGGAATAACGAATTCTACGCGCTAGCCAAGATGCTGGACCCTACGCGCTATGTGGGCTTCACCGCCTATGGGCCTACCTTCGACGGTTCTGATCCAGATGATTGGCAGGCGGATTTTATCGCTTCAAATGAATATAAAGGATGGTATGGCGGTACCTTTAATCAGTTTGGTACCCAGATGGATGCCTATCGCACTGGAACACAGAAATTCTGGGCAGTTGGAGAGTATGGTGCGGGCAACAATCCCAATACACACTCGGACAATCCGATGGAGACCACCGAGACCGGATCTGGCGGCGCGCGGCACGATGAAGAATATGCTAACCTGTTCCACGAGGCATACCTCGCGCAGATCCAAGAGCGCCCTTGGCTGGTCTATACCGCGGCTTGGCTCCTCTACGACTTTGCTGTGTCCAACCGCAACGAGGGCGGTACACCTTTCCTCAATGACAAGGGCCTGATCACCCGCGACCGTCAAACAAAAAAAGATATATACTACCTCTATCAGGCGGCGTGGTCGGATCAACCTGTCTGTTACATCACTAGCCGCCGGTTCCGCCTGCGGGAGACGGCTACTATAAAAATAAAAGTGTACTCGAACTGTGAACAGCTCACGCTCTCTCGGGACGGGGAACCGGTTCAGACGCTGTATGCGCCGGTGAAATGTGGCTGCGTCTGGGAGTTCGATCCGGTGGCATTTGTGAACGCCTCCGAAGTGTACACCGTAACCGGTATACGCGGGGAAGAAGTGCTGTCCGATACGGTGACCTTTTTGACTAGCGCGATCTCCGGACAAATACTCCCGGAATCCATCGCGGCGGATGTTTCTAAGCTGGATTTGCAGGTGGGACAGGCGAAGGAGGTCCACGTCTCCTATGTCCCCAACACAGCGAATGTGGAGCTGGACTATACAGCAGCGCTCACTGGGCTGGCGGGAAGTGCTGTCCCGTCCGGCGCGACCGTCACGGTGACGGCTTCCGAGGCGGGTTCCGGCACATTGAACCTTGCGCTTGACTGGAACGGTGCTTCGGTGAGTATTCCTGTAACAGCGGAAGAGACGCCGGAGTATCTCTGTTATTTCGACTTTACCACGGGTTCCAATGACGACCCGTCGGTGGAGGATTCCACGGGAAATGCGACCTGTACCATGGAGGGGTTCGCCTGGGATGAGACGTCTGGATTTACCGAAAACGGACTCAAAACGACGGCTTCGGGTTCCTCCACGGAGATGGTGACGATCAGCGGATTCGATTTGAGTGAATGCACAAACGGATTCCGGATGCACATGGAGTATGCCGGCTTTGCAAGCACCTGGGACCGATCGAGGTTTTTCCAATTGGTAGACAACGAGGGCACGGTCATTCTGGACTGTTACTATAACAGCCCAACCGCAGCACAGCTGCGCATCGAGAGGGACAGCAACAATGGCGGCTTGTACAACGACTATGAATATATGCTGAACATGACCCATATGACTATGGACATCACTTGTAACAATGTAGCCACCGCCGCGTTTGACGGCGCTGTATCAAACGACAATGGAAACATCGTGCTGAGTGACGTTTTGGTGGCAAAGCAGGGCGGCTCTGCGACGGATACGCCGTTTGACATGCTGGCACTCAAGCCGTTCCAAGACGTTTCAAAAATTTATCTGATGAACCGGCTGGACAAGACGCGGCTGTTGCATGCAACGCTCTCCAAATTCTGGATTGAAAAGCTGTAAATGGTTGTTAAGTACTTAAAATGCAGTTCCAATAAAGGCAACGGCGAAGAATCGGATACGGCTTTAGGGGGAAATTAAGCCCGAAAGAGCGTAACAGCCCATGGACTCCTGAGTCATACTTCCTGGTTGTTCCTCTGCTCCTTGTCAAAGGCCAGCGGCTGTGGTAGGATAAAGATCATTCATAAAGGCCAGAAGCTTTCCCAGCAAGCATGGAGGGCAAAAAGCTTGAAACATGATGGAAACGCCGGAAAGAGCGGGGCCATGGGCAATACGACACGCGATTGGAGGAACAAACATGAACATCCGAACAGAACGGCCGGACGATTATGAGGCCGTATATTCCCTTGTGGAGCAGGCATTTGCCTCCGCAGAGCATAGCGATGGAACCGAACAGGATCTAGTCGCCGCTCTGCGGAAGGGAGAGGCGTTTGTGCCAGAACTTTCGTTGGTTGCAGAAATAGATGGCAAAATTGTCGGCCATATCCTGTTTACAGAGGCAAAAGTCGGAGGCGATACCGTTCTTGTTCTGGCACCGCTCTCTGTGCTTCCGGCGTATCAAAGGCGGGGCGTTGGAACCGCTTTGATTCAGGAAGGCCACCAGATTGCCAGAAGACTGGGATATGCTTACTCATTGGTCTTGGGGAGCGAAACCTACTATCCGCGCTGTGGGTATCTGCCTGCGGAATCGTTCGGCATAGAGATCCCGGAAGGGATGCCACCCGCAAACTTTTTGGCGATCCGCCTGCGGGAGGATGCAAAGCCAGTCCATGGAGCGGTGATTTATGCAAAGGAATTTGGCATTTGAGAAACGTTCCCAAAGCAGGAACCTTTTTCAGGAGAACTTAAAGATTCTATCCGGCGTTCACCGGGCGATTGCCTCATTGCCTTTTCTATAAGTGCAAAAATAGAGCGGCTCCCCAGGCTGGGGGCCGCTTATTTTGTGAATATGTGGTTCGAGAAGCAAAAATAGGCCTTTTCAATCGTTAGAAGGATGGCCGGCGATGAACTTTCATCCGGAACACCCTAATCAAAATTTGATAGTACCGTCCCCGGCCATCAGTTCGGTCATTTCCTCGATACGTTCTAGTGGAAACGGAGGTTCACACAAGGGTTTCATAGCGATGGACATCAGCTTCATCGGGTTGTCGTCTGCGGCTACCCGATTGGAACTAAGCTTTCCACAGCGGCGGCAGCGATGAATGATCGCCCACTCTCCGTTTTTTCGGACCCATACCGCGACAGGTTCCATGAGACTGCCGCAATCGGATGCGCGGTCTCCTGGCTCTATGTCCACATGGAGGCTCGAAAGGCAGTTCGGGCAGTGGTTGCGGTGGTCGCTTCCGGCTCCTGCAGAGACCACCAGGCGTCCGCACTGCTTACAGGTAAAGCTATCCGTACATGCATGTGTTTTATAATACCCTTTTTTAAAGTGTTTCTTTTTGTTTTCACGGTTCATTGATTTTATTCTCCTTAACACAATAGAATGCAGTTGTATGATACCAGTGTCAGGACAATAAAAAAGGATAACCCTCGATACAATGGGTTATCCGGTACGCTTTTCTAGACGAATTTGTTGGGCATAAAAGCGCATTGTACAATTTTTGTACAATGCCATTGAAAAAGGATTCAACAAAAAAATTCAGCCAAAAATAGATTTGGAAAGAGGCCAGCCTGCACAACAATCCGCAAAAAACGCACAACAAAAAACCCATCCTATTTAGATGGATAACATTTTTATTGCCCGATCATTTGCAGATAGCCGACATCAAGCCACTCCCCTTCGTCTTGTTTCTTATATTATAGCATAGGATTGGAAAAAAGTAAATCCCTTGTATCTTCCTTGCGCTATAAAGTGGTGCAGTGCGCTGCCTCTTTACAAATTTCGGAAAATCCGATATACTAATTTAGTTAGACGGGAAACGTTTGGTTTGCCACAGATGAAATCAATGTTTAAGGATGGTAGTATGCTGCAATTTGATGAATTAAGGCTGGAACTGGAGGGGCTGCGCCCGGAAATCGACGACCTTGCTGAGGCGCTGGGCCTGGAACGTATGCGAAACGAAATTGCGGAGCTGGACACAAAGGCTTCGATGCCGGGATTCTGGGATGACGCGCAGAATTCTCAGAAGATTTTACAGAGGTCCAGCTCACTTAAGGATAAAATTGCGGCGTATGAGAAATTGACCGCCGCTTATGATGACACGATGGCGCTGATTGAGCTTGGCAATGAGGAGGGGGATGAATCCTTGCTCCCAGAAGCCAAAGACGAATTGAAAAATATTCGTGAGAGCTTGGAGACACAGCGTCTTTCCACACTGCTCAACGGAGAGTATGATAATAAAAACGCCATCCTCACTTTTCATGCAGGCGCAGGTGGCACAGAGGCCCAAGACTGGGCGGAAATGCTCTATCGCATGTACTGCCGTTGGGGAGAGCGCCACAATTTTAAGGTGAGCACGCTGGACTATCTGGACGGCGAGGAAGCTGGACTGAAGAGCGCCAGTATTCTGATTGAGGGCGAGAACGCCTATGGCTTTTTAAAGAGCGAAAGCGGCGTGCACCGTTTGGTGCGTGTTTCGCCGTTTGACGCTTCCGGCCGCCGCCATACGTCGTTTTCCTCCTTGGAGGTTATGCCCGAGATCGATGACACCATCGAGATTGAGATCGACCCGGCCGATATCAAGATGGATGTCTACCGCGCAAGCGGCGCAGGCGGCCAGAAGGTCAACAAGACCTCTTCCGCTGTGCGTTTGACGCACATCCCGACCGGTATCGTCGTCTCTTGCCAGGTGGAGCGCAGCCAGTATCAGAACCGGGACGTTGCGATGCGTATGTTGAAATCCAAGTTGTTGGAGATTAAGGAACGTGAGAACCTAGAGCGTATCGAGGATATCAAGGGGGTACAGAAGGAGATCGCCTGGGGTTCCCAGATCCGTTCGTACGTCTTCATGCCATATACGTTGGTCAAGGACCATCGGACTGGTTTTGAAACGGGCAATATCAATGCCGTGATGGACGGCGACCTCGACGGTTTTATCAACGCTTACTTAAAGGCGCAGAGCCTTGGCACACTGGGCGATTACGGCGATGCGTAATAATTTCCAGGGGAATAACCGTAGTTGACAGAGTATGAACAAGCGCAGTTCCGGCAGGGATTTCCGCCAGAACTGCGCTTGTTTTGTATATGGGTGATGTACCTTGAAACAGCCGCTCTACAAACGGTACTGCCGTGGCCTATGGAAAAATAATGGCCCGTCCTTGGAAGAAGGGTCAGCGGTTGCTTTGGTCTGCGGCGCGCATCCGCTTTTGTAGGCGAACATCCCGCCCGCAGAACGATAGACGCACATAGCCGCCCAAGATGCGCGAGGCAAAGCGCTCCGTGTAGCGCTCTTCGATTTCTTTCATGGTCAGGTTCGTGCTGATAATCGTGGGCCTTTGCGCCATCTGGCGTGTGTTGACGATGTTGTAGATCTCTGCAACAGAAAACGCTGTGCGGAATTCGGTCCCGAGGTCATCCAAGATCAAGAGGTCGCAGTCGAGTAGCAACGAACTGGTGTCATTCTCCTCTTCACGCCCGAAGTGCTCCCGTTCCAATTTTGCGACGATGTTGTTCACAGAGCTATATACCACACCAAACCCCTTGGCAATCGCTGTATTTGCAATTGCAAGCGAGAGGTGAGTCTTTCCTAAACCTGTTCCGCCCATCAGGATCAGATTGGAACTATGTAGCGAAAAGTTTTGCGCGTATGTCATGCAGACATCCAGGACGCGCGTCATCGTCCCGCGTTCCGACCGTCCAGATGCCTCCGGCTGTTCGGAGTAGTAATCGAGTGAGAACGTCTCGAACGTAGAGAGGGAGAGGGGGGTGAGTGCATTTAAACTTTTATACGCCTCTGCGCGCAGGCGCTTTTTTAGACAGCTGCACATATGGCCGTCCACATATCCAGTATCCGAACAGTAGGAGCAAGCATAATGGGGTTCTAGAAAGTCTTTGGGAAGGCCTGCCTGCTCCAAAAGGCCGTCCAACTCTTTTTGGAGGGCTTGGTTGCGTTCTTTGAGACGGCTCAAATGTTCCTTGGCGTTTGCACCGCCCAACACGGCCCGCGCTGCGGTGATGGCTGTGGAGGCAAGTTCTCTCTCAATTTGCCCTGCGCGCGGAAAGGCGCTGTACAGCTCTGTGCGGTGTGCCTCCGCTTCCTGTTCTGCGCGTGCTTTTTGTTCCGATAACGCTGTAGCTGCGGCCAGATAGACCTCTTTGCTGTATCCCACTTCTGTCACTCCCCATTAAAATGATCGAAGGCGCCGGAGCGCTCGAACTCGTCAATGTCATAGGTGCTTTTTGCAGCAGATTCCTGCTTACGGGCTGCGGCCTTGCGCAGTTTCTCCTCTTGTGCCTGCTGGAGCGTCGTAATGCCCTGTTCGTGCCAGCGGGAGAGGATGCCATTCATGTAGCTCAGGCTCAGTTGACCTTTTGTATCTACGCAGCGCTCATATGCTTCGCGCAGTAGCGCGGGGGAAAAGCCCCAGTCGTTGACCCATGTAGCGGCAAGGGTTTCTTCTTTGGCAGTGGGGGAGCGGTGCGCAATGCCCAAGGTTTGTTCCACCACGCGCCACGCCTTGGCATTTTCCGCAATTTTGCGCAGCTTCTCTTCCGCTTTTTGATGGGTAAAAATTTCCTCCTCCGCCCAATCCATACCGACCTTTTCGATATACCGGGTGCTTGTTTTGCCTGCATTGGCCGCATATTGCAATAGCATCAAGATGACATCCACTGGGAGGCCGAAGTCGTCGTGCAACATTAAAAGTGTTGCAGAACAGCCGTTGCTCAGCAGCCGTCCCAGGATGCGTTGGGCGTCCTGCATCAGATAAGCGATTTCTTCCGATTCCGCCATCCGTTTGGCAACGAATGCATTGTCCGGTTTTTGCGGGCGGGTGAGAATCGATGCGGGCCTGGCCTTGGCAGGAGGTTCTAGCACAGGAGCAGCAACGGCCGGCACAGCGGGGGAAGGGGAATCTGCGGGAATCGCCTGCGTCCCGTCCGCTGTAGGTTTGATCTCCACGCCGTTAATTGTCAGCAGATTGGCGTCTTGCTGCCAGAAGAGCAGCGCTTCCTCGACGGCATCTTCTGAAAGGCCAAGCGCCTGTGCGGGTTCTTTCGGTTCAAAGCCGTGGTCCGCATGGCGCAGGACCCAGAGCAGCACCTTTAGCTGGTTTGGGCTGGCAATCTTTAGATATTGATCCACAACGGCGCACGGCACAGCAAAGATTGTGTTCCAAGCGCCCAGGTTGAGTAAGTACAAATGGCTCCCTCCAGTTGTTCGATTCGAAATGACATGATGCCAAAAAAGTACAACACATGATAATATATGATATTGTATTATAGCATGTCCAGCTCAAAATGGGAAACCCTATTAGGAGGATGCTCAAATCCATTTAAAAAAATTTGGAAAAATGTGTTGACAAACTGGAAAGGCTGTCGTATAATAATTCACGCACCAAGCAAAACGGATGCAAGATATGCGAACGTAGCTCATCTGGTAGAGCGCCACCTTGCCAAGGTGGAGGTAGCGAGTTCGAGCCTCGTCGTTCGCTCCATATTAGGCTCCTCACAATGTGAGGAGCCGTTTTTTTGTTCTTGGAAAGCCTTGCGCAAGCGATGGTTTTCGAAAAGCTACGCAATATAGTTTTTAGCAGAAGGCACGTCCGTGCAAAACGAAGAAAAACTGCGCACGTCCCCATAGAAAATTTTATGACAAAATCCATACCACTGTTGCGCGGAGTATGTTATAATAATAAACGTTTGTGAATTTTAAAGAAGAGGGATCATATATGGATGTAAGAAACGACCTGAGAAATATCGCCATCATTGCCCACGTCGACCATGGGAAGACTACCTTGGTGGATCAGCTCCTGAAGCAGAGCGGCATTTTTCGCGCGAACCAGGAGGTTGCGGAGCGTGTGATGGACTCCAATGATCTGGAGCGGGAACGCGGCATCACCATCCTCTCCAAAAATACGGCGGTCATCTATCAGGATACAAAGATCAACATTGTCGATACGCCTGGTCACGCCGATTTTGGAGGCGAGGTGGAGCGCATCCTCATGATGGTGGACGGCGTTCTGCTGCTGGTGGACGCTTTTGAAGGCTGTATGCCTCAGACACGCTTTGTGTTGAAAAAAGCTTTGGGCCTTGGGAAAAAGCCTGTCGTTGTAGTGAATAAAATTGACCGGCCCGGTGCGCGCCCAGCTGAGGTTGTAGACGAGGTTTTAGACCTCTTTATCGAGTTGGGGGCCAACGACGACCAGCTCGAATTCCCTGTGGTGTATGCATCCGGCAGGGACGGCTATGCGACGCTGGACCCCGCAGTGCCCGGTAAGGACATGAAGCCGCTGTTTGATATGATCCTCAAAGAAGTGCCTGCGCCTACGGGTGAGCTGAACGGCCCAACACAGGTGCTCTTCTCCAATGTGGACTATGACGATTATGTGGGACGTATCGGCATCGGCCGTGTGGAGCGCGGCGAGGTGCACGACGGCGAAAATGTCGTGCTTTGCCACCGCGACGGTACCACGAAGAACGTCCGGGTTGTTAAGCTGTATCAGTTTGAAGGCCTCAAACGCGTCGAGGTGGAAAGCGCAAAGCTTGGCGACATCGTGGCAGTTTCCGGCATCACAGATCTGAACATCGGGGAGACCATTTGCTCGCCCGACTGCATCGAACCTTTGCCGTTTGTCAAGATCGACGAGCCGACCGTTTCCATGATCTTTATGGTCAACAACAGCCCCTTTGCAGGGCGCGAGGGCAAGTATGTCACCTCCCGTAACCTGCGCGACCGCCTCTTTAAAGAGGTGGAGACGAACGTCGCCATGCGCGTAGAGGAGACCGATACCACTGAGGCGTTTAAAGTGAGCGGGCGCGGCGAGCTGCACCTTTCCATCTTGATTGAGCAGATGCGCCGCCAGGGATACGAATTCCAGGTTTCCAGCCCGCAGGTCATTTATAAAGAGATTGACGGCAAACGCTGCGAGCCGATCGAGCTGCTCATGATCGAAGTGCCGGATAACTACGTCGGCGTGGTTATGGAAAAGCTTGGCTCCCGCAAGGCGGAGATCGTGAATATGGGCACGCGCGACACCGGCGTGACCCATCTGGAATTCAAAATTCCAGCGCGTGGTTTGATGGGGTACCGCCAGGAATTCCTCAGCGACACCAACGGAAACGGCATCATGAACAATGTGTTCGACTGCTACGAACCCTATAAGGGCGATTTACAGAGCCGCCAGCAGGGGTCTTTGATCGCGCACGAGGCGGGGGAGACCACCGGCTATGGCCTTTGGCAAGCGCAAGACCGTGGCCGTATGTTTGTCGGCCCCGGCCTGGAAGTCTATGAAGGCATGATCGTCGGCGTCAGCCCTAAGAGTGAAGATATTGTAGTGAATGTATGCAAGAAAAAGCATGTCACCAACACCCGTGCAGCTGGGTCCGACGAAGCGCTCAAGTTGGTCCCGCCAAGCATCCTCAGCTTGGAACAGTGCCTCGAATTCATCAAGGACGACGAGCTGGTCGAGGTTACACCCAAGAGCATCCGTATGCGCAAAAAGATCCTCGATAAGGAAACGCGCATGAAGATGGCAAGCCGGAAAAAATAATCCTGCGCGGAATTCCACTTGGAGGTACGGCCGATCTTATGAATTTTGTAATACTCGACCTGGAATGGAATGGAACCTATAGCCGCCGCATCAAGAGCTTCATCAACGAGATCATTGAGTTCGGCGCGGTCAAGGTGGACGAACAGCTTCATATCATCGACACTTTTGAGGCGCTGGTCCGGCCGCAGGTGGGAAAGAAGATCAGCGGCAAGATCCGCACGCTCACAAGCATTACGAATGAGGATCTCGCGGGCGGCCTACAATATATGCAGGTCATCAGCCGCTTTAAAAAATGGATGGGCGACGCGGTCCTTATGACCTGGGGCACGTCCGACATCCTTGCGCTAATCGAGAATTGCCGTTACTTCTGCGGCGATGAGCATATCCCGTTTTTACAGTATTATGTCAATTTGCAGGCGTACTGCGAGGAAATGCTCCACTATGATAAAACCCAGCAGATGGGACTTTCCACATCGGCCCAGCTTTTGGAGATCGATGAGGACGGCTTTGATCATCATCGCGCTTTAGGAGATAGCCTGCTTTCGCTGCGTTGCTTGCAAAAGCTTTATACGCCGGAGAGCCTTGCCCCCTTTGTGCAAGAGGCCGATGCAGAGTTTTACCGTCGCATCCAATTTAAGACCGTAGTGATCTGCGACTTGTCTAACCCACTGATCAAGCGCAGCGACATGCTCTTTAACTGTGATGTGTGCGGGCGGCGGGCACACCGTGTAAGTGAATGGCAGCTTAAAAACAAGAGCTATCGTGCAGAATTCATCTGCCGCCATTGCCAGCACCGTTTTTTCGGGCGCGTACAGTTTAAGCTCAAGTACGAGGGCCTGATCGTGAAAAAATATATCCTCCCATTCCGGGAAAAGCCAAAGGAGGAGCACCCCAAAGAAACGGTCCCAGCAGAGGCTCCGGAGTGTGCGGTGAACGGTTCCACAAATGGGGAATCGTGTTGAAAAATCCTAACAAGCGAAAGAACCCCCTCAAGGGATGAACGTATTGTTCATTCTTTGAGGGGGTTGTTTGTTGTTCCAATCGGTAGGATTTTCAAGACAGGAATCTGAGGAAAGCAGACGACCAAGCAAGGTGTAGGCGCTTTAATTCTAGGGACATTGGGCAATCAGAGGGGAATGTGCATGTGAGAAATGCTACTCCGCGTGGATGGTTTCAACGATGGACATGCGGCGGATACGCTGGGAGGGACCGCGAACTGCCAGTGCGGCAGAGAATGCCACCAATAGGACAATCAAGCCCAGTGCTGCCCATGGGATATACCACGGGATTCCCCAGTTGGCCGTAACCGTGATTCGGAATAAGAACCAATTTGCTAGGAGCCCAACTGCACAACCCACTAGAATGCCAAACAGTGAATAGGTTGCAGCCTCCGCCGCTACCATTCGCATCAGTTGATGGCTGCTCATACCGATGGCCCGCATAGCGCCGTATTGCCGTACCCGCGCGGACACGCTCATGGAGATGCTGTTTACAATGTTGAAAACCGCGATCAGAGCGATTACAGAGAGAAACCCGTAAACAAACAATGCAAACGAATAGTAGGCGCCAATGGCCTCGCTGTTTGAGCGCCGGTCGTCTGAGAAGGTGGTGCCGCTGCCCGCTTGGGTACGGATCGCTTCAACGTCTGCGTCGGTTGCATCTGCGTTCAACTGTAGGTCCAGGATTGTGTATCCATCCTGCCCAGTCAACGTGCGGAAGGTTTCCTCTGAACAAATGAAGATTTCCACACCAGGTTCGCTTTGGAACGGGCAATCAGACAGTACCCCTGAAACGGTGAGCGTTTGTGTGCCCGTCCCAAAGTCTGCGGTCACCGTGCTGCCGGTATGGCGCGTGGTTCCGTTGCCATAGAGCGCAAGGAGTCCATTTCCGTTCAGGGCTCCATCAATGGAACCCTCTAGGAGGGAGCCGGAGGCCCATCCAAACTGGTTGATTTCGTAGGAAATCAGGTCCACAGTCCCCTCTTGGCCATCAATGGTAGCGGGAATCCCATAAGCAAACATCCGCCCATACACACGCTTGACCACCGGGTCCTCTGCAAGATGCTGTCCTAGCTCGGGTGGGATGGAACAGGTTTGGTCTGCGCTGATGATTGACAGGTCTGCGGAATACGGACGCAGTGGTGTGATAGACTGATGCATAAAATCTATCGCCATATTGAACGCTAGGAATAGGATGATGCTGAACGCAAAGGAGCTGACCATCAGAAAGAAATTCTTTTTGCTGGCCGTGGCATGACGGACCCCCAGTGCAGTGTCCACACGGAATAAGCGCGTATTTGCTGCACGGCGTACCGGCGAGACGGGGGTTGCATTTCCGGAGACAGCGCACAGAGGCGAGACCTTTGCTGCACGCTTTGCAGGCGCACGTGCTGCGAGCAGGACGGTCACTAAGCCAATCACAACCCCACAGGTAAGGCCAATTCCACTGATCCCAAAAGCTGGCATCCCGGCAAAATAGGTGGGGCTGAGCTTCACAAGCAGGGAGCAGAGTACCCAAACGAGTGCCGTGCCTGCCGCAAGCCCCAGCGGAATTGCCGTTTTACACCAGTTTAGCGCCTCTAAACGGACAAAACGCGCCACCTGTTTGCGTGTTGCCCCCAGGCAACGCAACAGACCGAAGAATGAAATCCTTTGGGCGATGTTGCTGTTTAGGCTGCTGGCGATCATCAGTATGCCGGCCGTCGCCACGAGGACTGCCAGTACCGCTGCGGTCAGATACAGGCGCAGCATTAAGGGGTCATCGCTTTGGCCCATTAAGCCCAAGAGTTTTCCATAGGGAAAAACTTGTGCGTCGGTTAAATGCAGCTCTGTTTTGATCGATTCTACTACCTGTAAGATGCGGCAAAGCGGCGAAAATTGCACATAATAAACGGAATCTGCGTCCTGTGCCGTATCTCCAGAAAAATAGGAGCGGAAAGTCTGCGTGTTCATAACCAAACCGAACGCGTCCTCGTGGTCCAACATGGCGGTGTTGGTCACAAAGCCTGTGACTTGTAGATCTAGGGCTCGCCCGTCCGGGGTATATAGCTGGATGAAGTCGTCCACCTGTACATCCAAGCGCGCGCGGGCGTTCTCTGTTAGCAGTACACCGCTGCCTTCGGCATCGAAGGAACCCTCCTCCACCTGGACAGCGGGGAACATTCCCATCCAAGCGGGGTCAGCGCCGCAGATGGCTGTTTCGATCCCGGAAAGGGTGTACCCCTCGTCGCAATCATAATTCACAACGCCATACCAGGAAGATGTTTTCACCTCTGGCCAGGCGGCAATGCGCGCGGCTTGTTCTTCTGTGATGTCCCGGAAAGCAATGTGCCAATTGCCGCCATCCATAATCGCCTGTTGCCGTTGAGAGCGCAGTTCCATATCTGCCATCCCAAAGATTGCTGTTACAAGGAATACAGCTAAAAAGATACACAGCCGCGTCATAAGGCTTTGCCTCCGGTGCCGTTTGGCGGAGATCGGGATGAGGTCCAGATAGCGTTTCATTCCTGCATCCCTCCCCAATCGCGCAACTCGCCGTCCGAAACCTGCAACACGCGGTCCACCGCATCCGTCAAGTGTACATTGTGAGTGATCATCAGAACGGTCTGCCGGTAGTGCCGTGAGGCGCGGTGTAAGAGTTCAACAACATCTTGGCTGTTTTTCGAATCCAGGTTGCCTGTGGGTTCGTCCGCCAGGACCAACATCGGTTTGGCGATCAGCGCTCTCCCGATTGCCACGCGCTGTTGCTGCCCGCCTGAAAGCTGGCTCGGCAGATGATGACGGCGCTCCATCAATCCCAGGATCCATAAAAGCTCCTCCACACGTGCCTCATCTGGTTTGCGTCCATCCAGCAGGAGGGGGAAGACGATATTCTGCTCCACTGTTAATTCCTCCACCAGCTGGAAGGATTGAAAAATAAACCCGATGTTTTGCCGCCGGAAGATCGTGCGCTGGTTTTCTCGCAGTGCAAACAGATCCCGGCCATCCAGGTAGACGTGTCCGGAGGAAGGTTGCTCCAACCCGCCGATACAGTGTAACAGCGTGCTTTTGCCGGAGCCGGATTCCCCGACCACTGCTGCAAATTCACCTTTTTCCATGGAGAACGAGACGTTTTTCAACGCCTCCACTCTTGTTTCTCCTTTGCCGTATACTTTGCAAAGGTTCTCTACACGCAATACTTCCATATAGGATACCTCCTTATCAGATCGCTTCCATCATACGGTCTGCACCTTACGTTCCGGTGAATGGTATCTTACGTTTTGGTAAGGAAGGAGAGCGTGAAGATTGTTCCGCGTCCGGGTGTGCTCTGAACCGTCAGAACGCCGTCCTGTCCCTCTACAATGGACTTGGCTAACGGCAGGCCCAGCCCCACTCCTTGCTTTGTCTGGGAAGATTTGCCGCGGTAAAAACGCTTAAAAATGTGCGGGAGCTCTTCCGGTGGGATGCCAGACCCATTGTCCTCCACAGACAGGCGGAGCGTCAAGGGCGAACGCTGCCATGATAGACAAACCTCGCCGCCCATCTCTGTATGGTCCAGCGCGTTTTTTACCAGATTGCCGACCGCTTCGCTCGTCCAGGCTAAGTCGCAGAAGATCCGTTCCTCCGGCGGGCCGTCGAAGCGGATGTGTTTCCCCTCCCGCTGCGCACGTGTTGTGAGTTCTTCTGTTGATCGGAGCACCAGCTCCTGCATCGTGTAAATCCCCCTTTCGAAGGGGACGCTGCCCGCGTCCAAGCGCATTACCTTTAATAGAGTGCCGATCAGCCCTTCCATTCGGGAGAGGGCTTGCGCTGCCTTTTGAGAAAATTCCTGAACGGTAGTACGGTTTTCCGGCTCTTCCAGGATGATTTCATTGTACATTGCCAGTGCTGCCAGAGGCGTTTTAAGTTGGTGGGAGATGTCCGAGAGCGCGTCCTTGAGAAATTCCTTGGCCTTGCGCTCTGCCTCGCTTTTGGATTGCAGTGCCACGGCCAGTTCGTCCACTGCGGCGAGCAGATGGGAGAACGATCCGGTTCGGCCACGCGGCAGGCGGCGAGTGAAATCGCCTCCGGAGAATCGTTCCACGGCCTCGCCCGCCCGCCGGTAGAGGCGGTCCAACCGCGTCAGAAAGAAGAGAGAGCCACCCATCAGAAACAGAGCCAGCAAAAGAACCCCTCCCACAGCGGTCCCCATGGATACGGCAGCCGCCTGCCGGACTTGGGGCAAAAAAAGGGCGGAGGTCCGTTCCGTCCAGCCGCTCTGCCGCAGCAAAGCGGCGCCCCGTTCGGTTTCCTTTGCTTGTTTGAGCGCGCGGAGAATCGTCTCCGGAGGGATGTCTTCCTCTAGGAGGGATGAGACAAATGCGCGGTCATGCGCAAGCAGCAGATTTTTTTCGGCCTGTATGCAGTTCGTCCCATACAGTATTCCGAATCCGGTTAGCAACGCTAAAAATAGGAGTAAGAATGCGAAATACCGGCGCAAAACAGATTCTTGTAA
>OGGQ01001427.1_pt1 | contig 30958 bp, 32 predicted proteins | sample 1571191 | NCBI WGS metagenome assembly OGGQ01 (sample SAMEA2582061, study PRJEB24529) | metagenome | biome: Human gut stool | place: China | collected 2011
TTTCACCATATTATCAATGGCAGAAATGGCAACCAGGGTGTTTGCGTGTTCGTCTACATGGACAGAAATATCACAGAAATTGGTATACTGCACATGTTTAATATTGGCTACACTGCCTTTTGGCAGCATACGTACAAAGTATTCCTGTTGATAACGTCGTCCATACACATAACGAACCTGTTCTTCTGTTACACCTTCTTTTAGTGTAGCATAGCATGTTGCCAAAATACCACGACTAACCGGCAGCAAGTGGGGAACAAACGTTAATTTTACCGGATTTGGAGCATAACAAGATAATGTTTGTTCTATCTCAGGCGTATGACGATGAGCCGCTACCTTGTATGCGGTAAAGCCCTCATTACAATCCGGAAAATGGGTGGTTTGGGTAGGTTTTCTTCCTGCACCTGTAGTACCAGACTTACAATCTGCAATGATATGGTCTGTTTCAATCAATCCCGCTTCCATGGCAGGCACAATGGCCAAAGGAACCGCTGTTGCATAACAGCCCGGATTTGCAATTAAGCTTTTTCCTCTGATAAACGGGCGGAACAATTCCGGCAATCCGTACACAGCTTGCTCATGTAACGCTTTATCAAGAAATTCACAGCCATACCAAGTTTTATAAGTTTCTTCATCCTCGAGGCGGAAATCAGCGCCTAAATCAATAAAGAATTTCATACGTTTGGCACAGGCTGCTGCCAGTTCTTGAGATAATCCGTGAGGCAATGCGGCAAATACAACGTCGCATTTTTCCACCACTTCTTCCTGGTTTTTGCAAACCATATCGCATAATCCAAGATAAGAAGGATATACTTCACTTAATTTTTGCCCTTCAAAGGTGACCGAACTGATTGCAGTCAGCTTTACATAAGGGTGGTTTAATAAAAGTCTTACCAATTCGGCGCCTGCATATCCGGTTGCGCCGACAACTCCAACTTTAATTTCCATTGATTTGCCTGCCTTTCACCATTGTGCCGGTTATTTTCCCAGCAAGTTCAATACTCGTTTTGCCTGCATCTCTACATTTTCAGGAGCAGGAGCACCTAACACATTGCGTCCGTTTACACAGCGTTCCAAAGAGATTGCATCATAAATACCTTCATCAAAGGTATCACACACCGCTTTATAATCTTCCAACGGCAGTGTTTCCAATGTTAAATTTCGTTCAATACATTGTGCGACCAATGTGCCGGTTATTTTATAGGCATCGCGGAATGCTAAGCCTTTATTCACCAAGTAATCTGCACAGTCTGTGGCATTGATAAATCCGCGTGCTGCCGCATTGCGCATATTTTCAGGCAGTACCTTCATGGTGTCTACCATAGGAATAAATGCAGTCAGGCACATTCTTAAGGTATCTACTGCGTCAAAAATTGCCTCTTTATCTTCCTGCATGTCCTTGTTATATGCCAAAGGCAACCCCTTCAGCATGGTCAGTAATGTGACAACATCACCAATGACTCTGCCGGATTTACCGCGCACCAATTCAGCAATATCGGGATTTTTCTTTTGCGGCATAATACTGGAACCTGTAGAAAAGGCGTCATCCAGTTCCACAAATTTAAATTCCCAAGAACACCATAAAATGATTTCTTCTGAAAAACGAGATAGGTGTACCATAGCCAAAGCAATGGCAGAAGCAATTTCCACACAGAAATCACGGTCTGCAACACTGTCTAAGCTGTTATTGGTAACCCTGGAAAAGCCCAATAATTCAGCAGTCATGCTTCGGTTTAGTGGATACGTAGTACCTGCCAATGCGCCTGCTCCCAACGGAAGTTCATCCATACGCGCTTTGGCGTCTTTCAAACGGCCAAGGTCACGCAGGAACATCTCTGCATAAGCCATCAAGTGATGACCAAATGTAATGGGCTGCGCACGTTGTAAGTGGGTATATCCCGGCATAACATCACCTTTATGGGTTATCGCCTTTTTACAAAGCACTGTTACCAATTCTTCAATTTGGCTATATAATGCATCGCATTCCTTTTTCAGGTATAAACGTACATCCAATGCCACTTGGTCGTTACGGCTGCGTGCAGTATGCAGGCGTTTTCCGGAAACACCAATACGCTGGGTCAACTCTCCTTCTACAAAGGTGTGTACATCTTCCGCATTGGGGTCAATGGGTAATGTTTCACTCTGAATATCTTTATAAATTTGTTCCAGCTCTTTACAAATCAGTTCTGCTTCTGATTGCTCAATAATTCCGCAAGCACCTAACATGGTTGCATGGGCAATACTGCCCTTGATATCTTCCTCAATCATTCGGCTGTCGAATTTTATGGAAGAGTTAAAGTCATTTGTTTTTTGATCAATCTCTTTTGAAAAACGTCCTGCCCATAGCTTCATGCCGGGAGCCCTCCTTATGGATTATCCTTAATTGAATTTACGTCCTTTTTTTGCCTGGATTTTCATAGACAAACCAAACAAGTTAATGAAACCTGCAGCGTCTGCTTGATTGTAAACTTCATCTTCGTCAAAGGTTGCGGTATCTTCATCATATAAAGAGTATGGAGATGTCATACCTGCATCAATGATATTACCTTTGTACAATTTTAGTTTTACATCACCTGTTACATATTCCTGGGTGCTGTCTACAAATGCGGACAAAGCTTCTCTTAACGGAGTATACCATTTACCGTCATATACCAATTCACCGAAGGTAATGGCAACTTGTTGTTTGTAGTGGAACGTATCTTTATCCAAGCACATTTCTTCCAATTTGTTGTGTGCATGATACAAAATAGTACCGCCGGGAGTTTCATAAACACCGCGGGATTTCATGCCAACCAATCTGTTCTCCAGAATATCCGCAATACCAATGCCGTTTGCGCCGCCCAGCTGATTTAATTTTGCCATAACTTCAAGAGCGTCCATGTTAACGCCGTCAATTGCGGTTGGAATTCCTTTTTCAAAGTGAATGGTTACATAAGTTGCAACGTCCGGAGCCTGTTCCGGAGAAACGCCCAATTCCAGAATTTCATTGTATTTTGGTTCGTTTGCAGGATCTTCCAAATCCAATCCTTCATGAGATAAGTGCCATAGATTTTTATCTTTGGAATAATTGGTTTCTCTTGTAATTTTCAAAGGAATATTGCGAGCCTCTGCATAGGCAATTTCTTCTTCTCTGGATTTAATATCCCACTCTCTCCAAGGAGCAATGATTTTAATATCTGGGTCAAACGCACGAATGGACAACTCAAAACGAACTTGGTCGTTGCCTTTTCCTGTGCAGCCGTGGCAAATTGCGTCTGCGCCTTCTTTTTTTGCAATTTCAACCAGTCTTTTCGCAATTAAAGGTCTTGCAAAAGAAGTACCCAATAAATATCTGCCCTCATAAGCAGCGTTTGCTTTTAAAGTAGGCCAAATATATTCTTCAATCAATTCTTTTCTCATGTCTTCAATGTACAATTTAGAAGCGCCTGTTTTGATTGCTTTTTCGTTTAAGCCTTCCAATTCATCTTCTTGGCCAAGGTCGGCAGAAACCGCGATTACTTCGCAATTGTCATAGTTTTCTTTCAGCCATGGAATAATGATAGAGGTATCCAAACCTCCAGAATATGCAAGTACTACTTTTTTAATTTGTTGTGCCATATCTATGCTCCTTTTTATCCGTTATTGAAATATAAGTATTATTATACGCTTCTGATTGTATATTACAAGGATGTAATGTATAATTATTCAATTTTGATAAAATTTTCATATCATGACAAAATTCATATGATTTTTACGGTTTCCTTGTAGAAAATGCAATACATTTGAAAAGAAATTGAGAATTTATAGCGAACAGTTGAAAACTTTACTGAGAATCTGTAATATAATAAATAAGGTTACGATTGTATAAAAATTGATAAACAACGATATGGAGGGTACAAACATGTCTTTAAAACCAATTGATCCAAAAACATTGGAACTAAATCCTTTTACAACCATTGGAACAGAGTGGATGCTATTAACCGCCGGAAATGAAGATAAACATAACACCATGACCGTCAGCTGGGGCGGATTGGGCGTGCTGTGGAGAAAAAATGTCACTTACGTTTTGGTACGTCCACAGCGTTATACTATGGAATTTATGGACCGTGAAGAGTACTATTCATTATGTGTATTCGATGAAACCTATAAGCCTGCATTAAAACTATGCGGTACCAAATCCGGCAGAGATATAGACAAAGACAAAGAAACCGGTCTGACTGTCATGTTTGACCAAGCGGCACCTTATTATGCTGAAGCAAAACTGGTTTTTATCTGCAAAAAGATGTCCAAACAAAAAATGGATCCCAGCTCATTTATAGATAGCACCATTGATGAAACGTTCTATAAAGAAAAAGATTATCACGAAGTGTTTGTTGGTGATATTGTAACCATATTAAAACGAGACTGATGTATCATTTTCTATTAGAATATCAAAATATCATATTCACAGAAAAAGCCTTGCTTATTTAAAAGAAGCAAGGCTTTTTTAGTAACCAATTTTTTATTTTAACTTTATTTCAGATAGTATATGCGTGTAAATTTTTTGTATCACACTCTTAGGAATCACTTGTTTGCAGCCAGACAGATACGTGATTTCTTCTGTTGTGTAATATCACCTCCTAACAGCAAACTATACTTAACTGTTAAGAGAACATGTTAAAATTGGTATGATAAGAATTGCACAGTAAATATCTTTCTATTATAATAAATACAATGATAAAAACAGAGGAGTTATCTCATGGACAAACAAGTCAAGCTGCGCATTGCAACTGTACGGGATTCCGCTGCATTACTGGATATTTATGCACCATATGTAGAAAATACAGCAATTACATTTGAATATACCGTACCTTCTGTACGGGAATTTGAACACCGTATCTCCAATACGCTGCAAACATATCCGTATCTTGTCGCTGAAATAGACAATGAAATTGTAGGTTATACTTATGCAAGCCCATTCCGGGAGCGCTGTGCTTATCAATGGGCGGTTGAGGTTTCCATTTATGTGAAGAAAACAGCGAAAAAAATGGGGATAGGAAAAAAATTGTATCAAACATTGGAAACAATTTTAGGTCTTCAAAACATCACAAATTTGTATGCCTGTATTGCTGACACAACTGAAGAAGACCTTCATCTCACAAAAGACAGTATTTTATTTCATCAACGTCTTGGCTATCGTCAAGTAGGAAAATGTTCCCAATGCGGCTATAAGTTTCACCGCTGGTATGATATTGTTTGGATGGAGAAGCATATCCAATCTCATACCCTATTGCCTGAGAATATAAAAACATTTGAAGAAATTCGTGAAATGGTAAAAACACAATATCATCTATAAAAAGAGAGTATGGACTATACCCATACTCTCTTTTTTCACTCATCAAACAGAAATACTGCAATTTGGTTAAAAGGAAAAACCTACATACTCCATTCCATAGTAAATTCCATTTGGTCTGTTTCAGAATCCATTTGTTTCTTTTTGATTTGAAATCCCTCTTTAAAATAGAACCTCAGTGCAGATTGATTTTCCTCATATACCTGTAACGTAAGCGAAGAAAAAAATTGTTTTGCATGATTTAATAATTGTGTTCCTATCCCCTTGCCACGCATAGATTCCTCTACAAAGATTCCTTCAATCTAGCTCTTTGTCAATCCTATAAAGCCTTGTACAGAACCATTATCTTCATATACATATACGGTCGTATCTGGTAGCATCTCTTTTACTTGCCAAAAATATTTCATCCAATATTCTTTTGGTATAAAAGAATGTGCTTGTATATTGGAACTCAACCAAATATTCATAACAGCATCAATATCGCTTGGTTTTAATGTTCGTATCATCAAATCAGCACCAATTATTCTTCTCCCAAAATTGCATAAGGCAATACCCGCTGTAATAAGTCTGGGGTAACCATTGCAACAAGATGCAGTCCTTCTTCCACATACTTCTCCTGCAGTACAGTACCATCTTTGCGAATTTCAGCAGCAAGTCCGCTTTTGGAAAATGGTAACAATAATTCCACTTTGGTATTTTTCACAGGGAGATTTTCTTCAATGACCTCCAGTAAATGGTCAACACCTTGTCCCGTCGCGGCACTAATTCTCACTGCACCTCCAATCATTGGCATATGGTTAATCTCAGGAACCAAATCGCATTTATTCAATACAGGAATAATCGGTCTGTCTTTACAGCCCAGCTCTTCCAATAGTGTTTTTGTTACAGTTAAGTGCACTTGTGATTCCACGCTGGATGCATCACAAATATTTAAAATAATATCTGCAGTTGCCGCTTGTTCCAACGTAGATTTAAATGCCTGTACCAAATGGTGCGGAAGTCTGCGGACCAACCCGACCGTATCTATGAGCATTACGGTTTTTCCGCAAGGTAAGCGCAAAGCTCTCGCAGTTGGGTCCAGTGTTGCAAACAGCATGTCCTTTGCCAATACACCTGCATCCGTTAAATAATTCATGAGTGTACTTTTTCCAACGTTGGTATAGCCCACCAACGCCACTGTGACGGTACCGTCTTTTTTCCTTCTGCGATTGATTTGCTCTCTATGTTTTTCTACTTGTTCCAACTGTTCTTTTAAAGCGTCTATCCTCCGATGAATATGGCGCTTGTCTGTTTCCAATTTGGTTTCACCGGGACCTCTGGTACCAATACCGCCTCCCAAACGAGACAGAGCAGCACCTTTTCCGGTTAAACGTGGCAACATGTATTTGAGCTGTGCCAATTCCACTTGCAATTTACCTTCTTTTGAAACGGCACGTGCTGCAAAAATATCCAAAATCAGCATTGTTCTGTCTATCACTCGGACATTTGTAATATCCTCTATATTCCGTATTTGTGTTGGAGACAATTCGCAGTCAAAAATCAACAAATCAATCTCCTGTTTTTGGCAAATATCTGCAATTTCCTGAATCATACCTGAGCCAACACAGGTAGCAGTTTCATAAGCCGGTCTTTTTTGTGTCATGGCTCCAAAGGGTTCTGCCCCCGCAGTTTTGGTAAGTTCGTATAACTCTGCCAAAGAAGCCTCTACATCATAACTTCCTGTATCTACCGCAACCAACAAAGCACGCTCTTGTTTCTCTGTATTTTCATGCAGTTCCATTTGCTTGTTCCCCCTTTGTTTTGCCTGAACATTTCTGTACCAACACTTTAAATATTTTTTAATCACTGTATTTCCTAAAAATGTTTATCTTAATGATAGTATAATAAAGCAGAAAATACAAGTAATTTCCTACTATTACGACAATTGGGGCAATGCCAAACATTGCCCCAACCTGTTCTCCTATTTTATTTAACCCAAAACTTTAATACTTATACATTCAAACACTGAAATTATTGAGTCTCGCTAGCAAATGTAACCGTACACTCTGCATGAGCAGGGATATAATTAGAAACAGCATTTTGCGTATCTTGCTGCGTTTGACCGCCTTTTACGGATAAAATCTGTACGCCTATTTGCTGTGTGCTTGGGGATTCGGTTACTTCAGCCTCCATCCCCCCTGATTCCAATATATTCAAAAAGGCTGCTTTACTAAAAGAATTTACGTCAATAGCACCGCGCATACATAACAGTTCTCTTCTCTCTTCTTCCGTGCAGGAACTGAAATTCAGACCAAATAACAATTCTTTTTCCTCTAAACCGTAAGAAACGGCTGTTGGAATCAACGCTTCCTGCAATAATTCATCCAGTTGATCATGCAGCATTTGCAAACCGGCATCATAAGCTTTTAATTCTGCATATAGTCTGGTACTTTCTGTTATTTCATAAATTCCGGTTGCAAGCAAAGCATTGTGCATTGCTGTAAATGAAATACTCAAATTACATCACGCCGCCTTCCTCGATGATAATATTACCTTTCACAACCAATTTATTTTGCGGCATTGAATAATCTGCTCCCGGAGGCGTATAGTGGTTGGCAATCGCACCTGATTCCAACATATTCCTACATAATTCAGCAACACGGAAAATACCCCCAATGTGCATCTGCGCAAAATAATCATCAATTACTTGCATACATATTTCTTTTGCCTGCTCAAATGAATACCTCTCTGCAGGTTTGATTTGAATCCGCAGCGGTATTTGTTGTAAAACTGCCGGTTTTACGGTTACCGCTACATTTAATTCCCTTGCTTCATCAAATTGCTTTTGTAATTCTTCTATGACTTCATCGGACGGCACGCCGCCTCTGGTAGCCACATATACAGAAACCGTCCCAACTCCATCATCTTTTGCAACTACGCCTGCGGAATAAACAGACGGATGTTTCATCGCCAGTTCCCTGTAAAATGCAGCATTGGTCCCATTGGAAATATTTGCGTAACTCTTTAATAACCGTGCACGAAATGCATTGTCGTCTTCAGCGTCCATGCCGCCAATAAACGGCTCTGCATTTGTTACTGCCTTAATACCGGAAGGAGGCGTAATCATAATTTGAATGGTATTCTCAGCCGTATTTCCGTTACGGCCCCCTTCTTTCGCCTTTGCGTTTACAGTCACGCTCAATTCATTTGCCTTTAAGGTTGCCTCTTCTGTTGTAACATATCGTACCGTATCTTCTTTATCTACAGCGCAAACAGTTCCAACGGGAATGGGCAAATCATAACTCAGCGCACTGGTTCTGGAAAAAGTTAAACTTCCTACTGCCGCTTGAGACTCCTTTCTCACGAGTCCTCTTTGTGTGCCGTGCATCGTCAAATATTCTCCCGTAGCTGTTTGAGGAAATACCTGACGCTTTAACCATTCTATGTTTGCAAATGAACTGTAAATTTCTCCCGCCAAAACTTGCATTCTTATTTCCAAATCACTGTTTTTTTCTACTTCATAACCTGCTTGCTGTGCAAAGGTTTGTTTCATTCTTTCTAAAATTTCCTCATACGTCTCCATTTACTCTCCTCCTTTCAGTGAAAACTGCAAAGCATCGTCTCCGAATTCCGTTTCTATATAAACTGTAACTGTTTTCTCTGCAATGACTACATCTTTTACCCTAACCTGCGGTATGAACTCCAGTGCTTCTTCCATTGTTTCCAATACCTTCTGTTCACATTTGGAATCGCTTGCAGCAATTTGGTACAATCTGCTGCCCAGCGTTCCGCAGTAAGGAAATTTACCTCTATGCGCTGTCATCTGTATCCAAACTCGCTGCAATAACTCCCGTCTGCCGCTGACTAAAATGGCAGACGTATCTCCGTTTTGTATCAAACTGTCTATGGAAATCCCCCCTCAAGTGGATTGCAGAGGAAATACCTGCCCATTTATGACAACATCTCCGTTATTTTTCAAGTGGATATATGCTCCGCCTGAAGAACGCAGCATCAGTTCCCCTTCAGATAAATTGACAGGCTCGGAAATTGCCCCCGCACACAATACCGTATCCTCTTCTTCCAACAAAACTACTTTTGTTCCTTTGGGCGGTACATAAGTAATGCCAAACGGAGCCGCTAGGGGCACTGCACTGTATTGTCCCACAGCTTGTATTGAAAGACTGCCTGTATTGCTAAGTACTTCCCCTACTTGTATCTGGGCGCTTGGTTGTTCCAAAGCACCTACTTTTTGCGAAATCCACATTGTATCAACTCATTTCTTATCATTAAATATCTTCTTTTCTCAGCAAATATTCACAGCGCTCTCCGTTGCTGTTCAACGTATAAGTCCAGCCTGCAATGCTCAATTTATCAATGGTACCCAAAATTGCATCGGAAATAATGACAGGCATTTTTAAAGAACCACAAATGCCTCCCGCACATACAACCGTTATCTCTACTGCTTTTCGTTTTGCACTGTCAATCATACGTGTTCCTCTATAATTATTGGAGACCACAAATCGTCTGCGCTGTACACCTAATTTATGTGCCTGATCATCATGCACAACAGAGGTATATGCCTGTCCCAGTTTCGGCTGTACATACAACTCACTGACTCGTTTATAAAATTTGTCACGATAAAGAATTGACAGATAGGGGATACACGATGCATTGCTATTGTCAAATACCAACTGCTCGTTTGGAACCGCCCCGCTGCAATCAATATAATCGTCAGCCGTTACATAAGGAATCGTTCCAAAGCATCTGATACAAAACTCTTCAATGACTTGCCATTCACTCATTCCTTTGGTGATAGTCAGCTTTGTATCAAACGTTCCCCCATTGCCGATAAAGCCACAAAATCCATACGGTTCTACGTGTCGTTCATACAGTTGAGTCAGGGAAGGATAGTGATATTCCTGTGGCATGGCCTCGTTATCCAAAAGCAATGCCGCCCTGTTGCGAGCAATTAATTTTAATACAGCACCACTTTTTGTTACCCCTACCATCTGTTCATCTATGATTCCTGAAAATATTGGTTTTTCACCATTCCAAACACGTATGGTTGCTATCTTTGGCACTTGTTCCGTAAGCGGAAACACAACTGTCATATCGTCGGCAGGAGCATCTTCATGCACATTGATTTGAACAGAAACAGGGGGCAATAATGCAACTTTTTTTCCGCTTACCGTATAGCAGCAATAGTTCATGGCAAAGTCACCTGCAAACCTTCTGTTAAATAACTGGGCCATACAATGTGAGGATTCAGCCGCAGCAATTCTTCTACCGTTGTATGTTCCTTTTGTGCAATGGTCCATAAATTTTCTCCATCTTCTTTCACCGTAACATGCATGCGAAACTGAGAGGTTTCGGGTACTGCAACAGAATTTCTGCTGTCTTCCCAGAATACAAACTGATAACGCAGAATATCCGGTCTTGTAACAGTCATATAAGAAAGAGAAACAGGCTTTGCAATCAATGCAGGAAAATTGGGCAATGATAGTAAACCGCTTTCTCCGCTTTCAAACAATGCTGCCAGCTTCTGATATGTTTGCATACAGCGTTTCCCCGAAAACTCGCCCTCTCCTTTAATAATCCGTTTCTGTTCTCCGTAATCCTGCATCACGGAACCATGGAAAGGAATCGGCAATTCTTTCATATCTCTTGTAATAGAAATATTTAATGTTTCCGGATTTTTACTCCATATAAAATCTTTGAATCTCATAAGAGACACCACTAACCAATCACCTCTTCATCTAACTTATGTGCATATCTGCGATAATCCTGCTCCAATTGGTCAGAAACAGATGAGACCGTGTTGGTATCAAAAATATCTGTTGATGTTTGATTCCATAATTCTTCCATAACGATTCTCCTTCTACGATGCTACAACCTTTTGCAGTACCGCACAAACGTAGATTGGCTCATTTTGCAAATAGACTGCCCTGGATTTTGTAACCCAATATAGGACATCAGCCTGGTCCAGGTTAGTTTCCGCCGATTCCCTGTCAATGCGATATTCGGCCGGACCAAGATACAAGTAACCGCCGTCGTCCGTATGGTCAAAAGGAATGCCCAGCTCATTGGAAGAAGGTAAGTGTTGAAAAGACAACGGGCGAATAAATCCTTTTACTTGATATTCCTTTTTATATTTTGGGTGCACCGTAATCTCGTTTCCGTATTTTTGAAACATAGTTTTTAAATACGCACTTTTTTTCATACTTTCATCTCCCAAAAACCAAAATCCGGGTCTTTCAGTAACGGAGCGGCATGGCTGCGTGCCTCAAGCCAAAATTCTTTTGCCCATTCCACACTTTTGCTGTTGTGAGAAATACGCACATCTCCTGCGGTAAAATCAGCTTCGCTTGCTGCATTTTGATGCAATGTATATTGGTAAAATGCCAATGCAGCGGCGGCAGCACAAACCAAATCTCCAACACAAGAAGCATCTTTCTGTTTTTTTCTTTGTGATTCCAGCAAAACATAGGCGTCACCGCAAAGATCCTGCCATTGTTCCGCTTCCTCCACTGTCAGTCCTGCAAGTCTTGCAAACCTTCTCAATACTTCTTCCATAATAAAACCTAATTAAGCAGTATAGGCAGCCGCTTTTGCAGCACCTGTAAAGATTTTTGCAAAACCTGCAATGGTACTGATGGTTGCACGTTCTAATTGACGGTCAATCAGTTTATCATAATCTGTAATAACATCACCTGCTTGTACCATTTCCAATGCACAATTTTTATCAAGACCAATAATGGTTTTATCTTTTAAAGATGGAACATGAAGTAAATTTGCTCCCAAAGGTGTGACAAGTTTGCCTGTACCCTGAAAATTCAAACCGGCTGTTGCATCTTTAAATTCATCAATATTTAATAAATCCTGCATAGTTACAGTCGATGCTAACATCGTATTTAGTTCATATGGAGCCAATTCACCCCAGAGTTTTACAATATCCGTATAAGTAGGTTTTGCAGATAAAGAGGTAGGTGTCAGCGCATTGTCGTTTCCGTCACCGTTGAGCAAGACATCTACTGCGTCTTTCAATTGTGCTCTGGCAATATACGCGCCAATTTGACGTAATGTCACCGTAAACAAGTCTAATTTCTGGAAACGCAATGCCTCATAGGATGAAACCAGCATTCTGCCTCTTTTATGAAGTTTTACCAGATTATCTTGTGTTCTGACTACGGTTTGAGGGATTTCAGCGCCTTCCGCCACAGGTTTTAACTCTTTGTCATCCTCACTGGGAGACGCTGTAATGGTTCTGTAATCCATAGACTGGATTGTAGTAGTGGTAGCCACAATAGAAGGTAGTAAATTCGCATACTCCATACCTTGCTTTACTGCACGTGTTACATATTCGGGAAACAATGCGGCACTGTCACTAGTTTGGAAAAATTTTTCTACCGCATCGGAACTTTTGCCCCCTACTTTAATATCAAAACGTTTTAATTGACGCTGATAAGCATCCAAACCTTCCAATTCTGTCCCTTCATAGTTTTTGGAACAGTCTAACTCTTCCAATACTTGTGTAAAACTTTTATTGCCGGAATTGTACATTCCTTTTTCCAATTTTAAATTATCATAAAAAGCCATTTGATTCTCCCTTTCCTATTAAAGAATAATACCGCAGGTAGAAGATTCACTGTCTATATCTACTACCAGACATTCTTTACCTGTTTCAGATACTTCCACCTTATCAGAAACAGCACCAAGTTTTAAGATTCCAACTTTCATGCCGGAACCTGTGTATGTCAACCCACTATAGTAACCCTGCAGCTGTACTGCTGCAAAACCATTTCTGACATTGAGTGCAATACCACAAAATGCTTCTTTGGCTGTACATAAACCAACCTTACCGTTATCTGTCATTTTTACAGGATAACCCGCTTTTACACTGTCTTCTGCTTCAAATGTAGTTACGCTTTCACCGTAACCGTTTAATGACACTTTCATATATTCATCTCCTTAAATTTTAAATGCCTGATTTGGGCTGTTTTTCTTGTATTCTTTTTCTTTTGCCACAGCCAACTGCGGAGAAAGTGGAATCACTTCTTCCGCCTTTGTACGAAATGCCTTCTCAAAGACTTTTAAATCATCTAAACTCATACCTTCTGTCACACGCTTCATCACTTCAGAAGAAATTTGAGGCTGTGCCAAACCGCAAAGCTTGACTACATTGCGGCTTACCTCTTCTCTGTATGCTTTTCCGCATGCTGCATATTCCTCCATTTGTTCCAGATGTCTGAGCATTTTTCTGATTTCTTCTTCAGAAAGGAATAGCCCCTCTTGAGTCTCTTTCATTTTTTGAATAATTTGTTCCACCGTCATTCCTCCTTTCGTCTTTGCAAACATCTTTATGACTCCCGCCTCTCGCTGAGCAGGTACTGCCACAAAAGACCATTCATATGCGTCTGTCGGCTGATTCAAAATAATGTGGCAGACTTCTTTCTTTCCGTTTTTTTCATAACGCTTTCCCTGTTTATGGTTACATGGTGCAAATGCTTGGTTCGCACCGCAAACAGAACAAATTCTCTCTGCAACAGCACAACCTACGCTTACCTCTTTTTTCATACCACTTTCAATTTCCGTAATCAAATCTGTGTTTTTTTCACATCGCGGCAAGTATGCTTTTGCTACCAAACGAGTATACGGTTCTCCAAAGGAAGTCATTTTTCCTTCCATAGTTTCCATTGCTGTATCATAAATACGCGCCGCTTGATTACCTGTTTTCATATTGTGGTCAAAAATGCCTGTTTTTCCTAAAAACAATTGACTTAACGTATGTAATGCTTCCACACTGAACCGTTCAAAATCACGGTCGATTTCGTTGTCACAAAGTACCACGGAAAACGTATATACTTCCTGTTCCGTAAATGGTCTGCGTGTATATTGATTGATGCATTCCAAATCGTGCGTCATATCTGTTTGCATATGTTTGATAATAGCTCCGTTCACTGTTTTCCCTCCTTTTCCTTTGCTGTTTCCCATTCCAGTTTTTCTGCCTGCGCGTGTTTTAACCTGGCGTCGGCTTCCTCTACACGGTCTTGCATGGTAATGGTATCCCATACAATTTCAAAAGAGGTATCATAACCGTGCAGTGTAAGCCAAAGGGAACATATTTTTTCAATAGAAGGGTTCAGCAGCATACGGTAAGCTTCCATTTCTTTTGTTAAAACATCCGCCTGCTGGCTGGACATTCTTTCGGTCGAGGACCACGACAATCCTAAAATAAACGGGGGTAATCCAAGCCTTGTAATAATCTGCTCCATCATCTGACGTACAGGTACTTCACTATCTAAAATCTGGTTGTCCGCACCAATGACTTTAATCCCTACATCACCCACTGCCACAAAATCACTGATATCGCCGCTGCGCATCGCACGACTCCATTCTGTAGCAATTTGCTGTGCACGTTCTTTTGCATACGCGCGGTCCATAGGGTCATTGGTCGGTTTATAGGTAACTGCAAATCTGACATTACCGACTCTGTCCCAATTCATACCAATGGATTTATAAATTTTTAGAAGTACCTCACTAACAAACGGCAGCCCTCTTAAAATGGAAACGCCATGTGCACTGCCGTGAGGCGGATTCAGTGCTGTCATTAAAATCAAATCCGGATATGGAATCGGCTTTCTTTCTCCAAAGTTATCTTTTACATAAATATCCACGGATAACGTTTTATCGTCATGCATTAAATCAATGTTGTCCAAATCCGCTACATACAATGCGCCAATATCATTGCCTCCTATGGTAGGAACTATCTCAGCAACTGCTGTACCATAAGTAAGCAACTGGTCAAAATAGCAGCTGATAAAACTGTAAATACCTTGTTGATACGTATTCACCTTTACGTGATCCAGAAAAGAGTGCAGCTCCTTTTCCGCCTGTTCATCCTCACATTCTACAGTAAAATTTCCAATAATACGGAGCAATTTATGAATAGCAGAATCAATAATTGGTACTGCTCCTCTTAATGCAGTGTAAAGCTGCCGTTCCGCAGCAATGTTATTTTCACAGCATTGCCATATAAAATAATCTTGTTTACCCACAGTTTGGACTGCCATGGTAGCGTCAACTGTCTTACTTTCTAAGGCTTGTTCTTTTTTCTTCTTTTTCCCCTCTTGTCCTTGTTTTCTCATGAAATTCAATGAAAAAATCCCTTCTTTTTTCTCTATCATCTGTTGTTGGTATTTTCTATGTCGGCTGCGCCGTACTGAAATAAATCAACAGCGCTGCGCTGCCATAACAAAAAAATCGTCATTTCTTTCTGATAAAACGGTAGAAACAAAATAGCGAATGTCATCCATAGCATGGTCATTTTCTTTAATCGGCGTATCTTTATGCACGGAATCGTTCCAGCGGTATAAACCAAATTCGCGAATCGTATCCGTACAAGTATTGCAAATTCGGATATCCCCTTGTTTTAACGCAACACTTACTGCACGGATACCATCTACAACGTCATTTTTTGCGGGAAGAACCAAATATGCTCCATGACGCTGAATGACCGCAATAAAGCTGGCGGCAGATGGGTCTACTATAATTTTGCTAACCGGCCGACCTGCGATTAAAGTTACCAATCCTTCATAATGTTCTTCATCCGTTCGAGATGTCCCCGTCAAACGAGAATGATAGTAATATTCTTCCAGACGATACCAAATCCCTTGTTGTTTTCCCCACAAACCAAAGGAGGAAGGATTGATGGTTCCGTAATCGCAGGATACCACATATTCCTCAAATGTCCCTTTTGGTGTATCACAAAATCTATCTTGCGTCATAAAAGGATAAATAAGGCCTTGTACCGCTACCCATTTTCCCAATACAAAGCGTTCATAAAACGCACCTGAATACAAAGAATGATAGCGCTTACGCACTTTTGGGGACAAAGACGGGTTATCTTCCATCGTAAAATGTAAATATAACGCCTGTTTTTGTTTGGCCTTTAAAATCCATTCCTGATAAAACCAATGCTGAGGATGCTCCGGATTACAGTTGAACCAAAACTTTGCCTCTTCTACAGAGCATCTTGCCAAAGCCTGCTCCACAAAAGAGCGCGGCATCAAGGCAACTTCATCAAACATAACGCCCGCTAACGTGATGCCTTGTATCATTGCTGCCGAACCTTCATCTTTACCGCCAAACAAATAGAATCGATTTTTTCGTCCTTGAAAGATTACACTCAAACAATTTTCAGAATAATGAATGTGACATTGAAAACCCAACTCCTTCAAAATCGGTAAAACAGGGGTGATTAAATTCCGCCTTAAAGAGCGTATGGTTTTACCGCAGAAGGCAAACGATTGATTTTGAAATTGATAAAAAGCCCAGAGGAAAAACGAAATACTCATACATAGAGTTTTTCCACTTCTGACTGCACCGTCACAAATAACAGCTGTGTAAGAGGCGTATGGACTGCCTCTATACCACCAACTTAATGCCTGCAGCTGTTTTTTTGAGAATGATTGAAATCTCAATTAAGATTCATCCTCCTCAAATGTTTTCACACCTTGCTCCAAAGCACGGTAAAAACCGGAAGTATCACTTGACTGACCATTGTATAATTCTTGCAAACATTGAAGCGCTTTCAAACGGTCATAAAATTTGATTTCAATTCCTCCGCCTTTTGGTCGCTTAATTTCAGAAATATGAAATAAGTCCAATTTATTCAGTATGCGGGTATTTAACTCATCACAAAACAAAAGTTTAATGGCATCTGTTACATTTCCAAAAGCTAAGCGCTCAAGACCTTCCACTAACTTTGCCTGTTTTTCCTGTTCTGTATGTTCCATAAAATCCTCCTAATGCTTCTATTTATATAAAACCCCTCACTATACCGTAAAAAACAGTGGAAAATTCGCCTGAACAGGGAAATATGATGTGAAAAAATTTTTCAAAAACATGACAAAATGCGAAAAAAAGAAAAAAACCAAACTTTCTACTGAGAAAGTTTGGTTTTTCATGAATGCTGAAACAACAATGATATTTTTAATTACGATTCATAATCGTAGTTTGCACATCAAATGTGAAATCTTCATTTTCATTGATTCTTCGAATGGTTAAGGTAACATCTTCTCCAACTCGATAGTCTTTTAGCTGCGTATATACGTCCTCAAGTGTTTTAATGGTATTACCATTAAATGCTACAATTAAATCTCCTTGTTCCAAATCGCTGTCTGTCAAGGGGCTGCTGCTATCGATAGATGCAATTAATACGCCGCCCGCTATCGAATAGTTTTCACCGTCTACCGGGAGATATTTGGTAGAACCCGTAATCCCCAGCTTACCGACAGATGGTATATCACCTTCTCTGATTAACGTATCCAATATTGGCTTAGCCTGACTGATTGGAATCGAAAATCCCATACCCTCATAACCGGAAGAAACTACTTTTATGGTATTAATTCCAACGACCTGCCCACGCATATTAATTAATCCGCCTCCTGAGTTACCCGGATTAATGGCGGTATCTGTTTGAATATACGTAATGCCTGTGCTGCTGTAATTTGCTACACTGCGATTCACCGCAGATACCACTCCCATAGTCATTGAGCCGGAATACTGTACGCCACCCGGATTTCCGATTGCAGCCACTGTTTCTCCCACAGATAAATCATTGTCATCTCCAAATTCAGCGGGTATTAATCCTTCCGCTTCTATTTTAATCACAGCCAAGTCGGCATCCTTATCCAGACCTACAACGACACCATCATACTGTTTCTGGTCATGCGTAATAACAGTTACTCGTGCGGCTTTGGAATAATTAATTACGTGTGCATTTGTAATGATATATCCATTGGAGGTTGCAATCACTCCGCTTCCCTGACTAACGGAAGAACCGCTTTCTGTTGTACTACCGATAGAAGTCGCTAAAACACTGACCATTGATACAGATACTTTTTCATATACTTGTTCAGGTGTGAGTACTTCGCTGTCTGCAGATGAAAGTGTAATTCCCTGAAAGTTTGGGTCAGTTTTATCAGGAATATTTGCAGCTGTGTCCTCATCCACAATGGAATTATTGGAAGATTGAGAAGAATTGTAATTATCGCTTGATTCAGATGATGTTCCATTTTGTTGCTGAACAACCACATAAATACCAAATCCTGCAAAACCTCCAATAAAACTGACGGCCAAAACAGCCAATATCACAATAAATACCTTCATGCCTACGCTCATCTTCTTTTTTGGTTCCTGAGGAGGCCATCCGAAAGGAGAAGGCTGAAATCCTGCTCCATTTTGCCAATACTGTCCATTCCAATCGGGAAATGAATCGGCACTATCATTTTGATTCCAAGAATTCGGCTGCCCTGTTCCGTAAGGATATTGCTGCCCATAGGAGTCTCGTGGAGTTTGCTGTCCGGACGTCCCCTGATTCTGGGAAATATCTCCCTGATAGGAAGAGTTCCATTGGTATGTCGGAATATCAGAACTTCTTGTTTGCTGATTCTGTTCTGTATTCCTATATTCTTGCCCTGCTTGGTAGTAGGTATTTTCCGATTGACCATATGCCTCCTGTTGAGGATGTTTCGTTGACGGAGTATTATGGGTACCTGTCTGCGTTGGTTCAGACGGATTGGAATTTGGCTGCGTAGAATCAAACGGATTGCGATTTTCGTCCATGTATACACCTCTTATCAATAGTATCTGATGACAAACAGTAGGGTAAAACTATGTTTACCCTACTGTTCATTACACATCAATGCAGTGCAGCACCGTCATCTTTTGGTTTTTCTACAATTTCTACATCTGTCACTTCAATGACCTCAGGCGCAGAACCTGCGTCTTCTTTTTTCTTCGCTTTCTTATCTGTTTTCGCTTGCTTATTATCATTTTTTAGCGGATTACTCCACTTACTGTCCTTTGGTTCTTTACTGTCTTTTCCTTTGTCGGAATTCAAATCTTTTATTTTTTTAGGCAGCCAAAATTCAAATTGGCAAAATTCATTCTCAACACTGCTGACACTAATTTCACCGCCATGCAGACGAATGATGGTGCGAACAATATAAAGCCCAAGACCCATTCCGTTTTTATCTTGACTGCGAGATTTATCCGTTTTATAGAAACGGTCGAATATCATAGCTACTTCATCCGCGGGAATGCCGGGACCACTGTTCTTAATGGTGACTGTCACACGGTCATTGGTTTCTGCTAAGCGTATATCAATATAACCTTCTACATTCGTAAACTTTACTGCATTTTCCAATAAATTATATAAAACCTGATGTATCATATCAGGGTCACCGTCTACAAATAAGCTGGAGGCGGTTTCCAAACCACGGATTTCTATTTTTTTGTCTTCTATGGCTTTTTCAAAAGATAGCAGTGTAACAAATACGGTATTACTTAAATCAAAGCGAGTAAGGCGCAGTTTCATTTCACCGCTGTCAATTTTAGAAAGATCCAACATGGTCTTTACCAAACGAGACAAACGTTTTACTTCCTGAGAAACAATCTTCAAATAATGATTGCGTTTTTCTTCGGGAATGGTGCCGTCCAGAATACCATCCACAAATCCTGCAATGGTTGTCATAGGCGTTTTCAGCTCATGAGAAGTATTGGCAATAAAATTGCGCCTCATACTTTCACCTGCCGCCAATGTTTCCGCCATTTGGTTAAATGCAGATGCCAGCTCTCCAATTTCGTCCTGACTTTCAACAGGAACACGAACCGAGAAGTCTCCTTCTCCAAAGTGTTTGGTTGCAATTGCCATTTCTCTCAGTGGCTTTGCCAATTTGTATGAGAATGTCCAAACAATGCAGAAAGACACCATAAATGCTGCAACAGCAGCCAGTAAAAACATTTTAATGGTTTCATCCCTGAATACATCCAATACTTTTAAGTCAGATGCAGCAAATACAGCTCCTATCGCTACTTGTTGACCTGAAGAATTGGTGGTAACAATCGGTACACCAATAATATAGTAATTACTGCTATATAATCCATTCATAGTACCTGTAGCGGAAAAATATCCGGATAATGCCTGCTGCATTGTCTCAGAACTGATATTTTGTCTGGATTTGATATCTACATTGGGATTTTCATCTTCTTCAATGCTGTAGGTAGAAATCATTTCAGCACCGGACTGATCCACCAAGAAAAAATCAGCATCCACATTCTCCGAAAAAGCCTTAATAAATAAAGCCATTCTGGAACCGTCAATTAAGTATTGATTATCCTGCATCATAACAACACTCTGACCTGCAATGCTTGCCATACTTTTTGCATTCTGCGTTAACTGCGCCTGCTTTTCAGACTGAAAATAGCGGGCAATAAATACAATCATAACGGTGCCTAAGAATAAAAAGCTAACCACGATGATAATAGATGTTACACTTAGGTATTTCTTAAACAAGCTCTTTTTCAATCAAAACAGCCCTCTCTTTATTCTTTCAGCTCAAATTTGTAACCAACACCCCAAACGGTTTTCAGTGCCCATTTGTCAGAAACGCCCTCTAACTTTTCTCTTAAACGCTTTACGTGTACGTCAACAGTACGGGAATCTCCGTAATAATCAAATCCCCATACCTCATCCAAAAGCTGGTCACGAGTAAATACGCGATTGGGATTGCTGGCCAAATGGTAAATCAATTCCATCTCTTTGGGAGGTGTGTCAATTGCCACGCCATCCACCTTCAACTCATAATTGGTCAAGTTGATGCTCAGTTTATCGTAACGTACTTCTTTTATCTGCTCCTCTGCATTGCTTCCGTAGCGGCGCAAAACAGCCTTAATGCGCGCAACTACTTCTTTGGTTTCAAATGGTTTCACCACATAATCGTCCGCACCTAATTCAAGTCCAAGTACTTTATCAAATACCTCACCTTTTGCAGTCAGCATAATAATAGGACATTGAGATTTTTTTCTGATTTCTCTGCACACCTGCCAACCGTCCAATTCCGGCAGCATAATATCCAACATAATCAAATCAGGATTTTGTTCTTCAAAAATCTCCAATGCTTTACGGCCGTCATTGGCAATACGGACTTCAAAGCCTTCTTTTTCAATATATAAACGCAATAATTCGCAAATATTCTGGTCGTCATCCACTACTAATATTTTACCTGCCGACATCATAACCGATTCCTCTCTTTAGTATCTTGATAGCTTCATTATAATAGAAAATCGCTTGATATTTATGAATATTTTATAAAGCTTTTCCGTTTTTCTGTCTATAAAACAACAAAAGAGTATAACCAAAATACCAATGTATTTCAGAAATACTCCTCCTCATTATTTTCCTATACTTTTCAGTAATCCGCCTTTGGAAATAATATTTTGAATAAACGGCGGGAATGGTTCTGCCTGATATGTTTTTCCCGTAGTAACATTTTCGATTACACCTGTATCAAAATCTACTTTTACTTCATCACCGTCTTTAATGTCTTTTGCCGCCTCATCACATTCTAAAATTGCAAGGCCGATATTAATAGAGTTGCGATAAAAGATACGGGCAAATGTGCTTGCAATTACACATGAAATACCACTTGCTTTAATAGCGATAGGAGCATGTTCACGAGAAGAACCGCAGCCAAAGTTTTTATTGGCAACAATGATATCTCCTTGTTTTACTTTGTTCACAAAATCCTTGTCAATATCTTCCATACAATGAGCAGCCAGCTCACTATGGGAAGCAGTATTCAAATAACGGGCAGGGATAATCACGTCTGTATCAACATTATCGCCATATTTATGTACAATACCGTGTGCGTTCATATGGAAAGCCTCCTTTTTATTTGGTTGGGTCTGTAATATAACCGGTCAATGCACTTGCAGCAGCAACTGCCGGACTGGACAAATAAATTTCTGAATCAATGTGGCCCATACGTCCCACAAAGTTACGGTTTGTTGTTGAAACCGCACGCTCGCCTTTACCCAGAATGCCCATGTGTCCGCCCAGGCAAGGACCACATGTTGGTGTAGAAAATACAGCGCCTGCTTCAATGAAGATTTCTACCCAGCCTCTGCGAATAGCTTCCAAATAAATGGACTGTGTACCCGGAATAATGATACATCTTACATGTTTGGCAACTTTTTTGTCTTTTAAAATCTCAGCGGTTACTTCCAAATCTTCAATTCTACCGTTGGTACAGGAACCAATTACCACTTGGTCAATTTTGATTTCATTTTCTCCAATTTCGTCAATGGTCTTGGTGTTCTCAGGTAAATGAGGAAATGCAACTGTCGGGCGCAACGCAGAAAGGTCAATCACAATGGTTTCATCGTACTCTGCATCCGCGTCTGCCTGAAAAATTCTGGGTTCTCTCTGGCATCTGCCTTTGCAATATTCCAGCGTCACTTCATCTACCGGGAAGATACCATTTTTGGCGCCTGCTTCAATTGCCATATTCGCAATGCAAAGACGGTCGTCCATGGATAAACTTGCGATACCTTCTCCTGTAAACTCTAAAGAACGATACAAAGCACCATCTACACCAATTTTACCAATCAAGTGCAAAATAACATCTTTACCGCTTACATATTTTTGGAGTTTTCCTACAAGTTCCACTTTAATTGCAGACGGTACCTTAAACCAGGCTTTACCTGTTATCATACCGCAAGCCATATCTGTAGAGCCTACGCCTGTGGAAAATGCACCTAAAGCACCGTAAGTGCAAGTATGTGAATCCGCACCAATAATAACATCGCCGGGACCTACAACCCCTTGTTCAGGGAGAAGTGCATGTTCAATACCCATTTGTCCTACATCAAAATAATTTTTAATATCATATTTATCTGCAAAATTTCTTACCTGACGGCATTGTTCTGCAGCCTTGATATCCTTATTCGGTGTAAAGTGGTCCATTACAAGTGCAATTCTTTCTTTGTTAAATACGCCTTTGGCACCACATTTTTCAAACTCATTGATTGCAACCGGGCTTGTAATATCATTGCCTAACACAATGTCTAAGTTGGCTTCAATTAATTGACCTGCTTTTACAGAATCCAACCCGGCATGTGCAGCAAGAATTTTTTGTGTCATTGTCATGCCCATTTCTATTCCCCCTCATTCAAACTCATAATTATTTCTATCTATTATACTGTTTTTTTCATCTTTTTTCAACTTCACAAAAAATGGCACAGTACCGTTTTACGGGTACTGTGCCGACAAAATAATACGTGTCTTTATTTTTCGAATACAGCACCGCGAGAACCGGAGGTTACATGCTGTGCATAGCGTTTGATATAACCTGTCAGTTCTTTTTCAGGAGCTTTCCAACGTTTCTTTCTTTCTGCAAGTTCTTCCTCACTTACACGAACATCCAGTTTACGTTCTGTAATATTGATATCAATGATATCATCATCTTCTATCAACGCAATCACACCGCCTGCGGCAGCTTCAGGAGAAACGTGTCCGATAGAAGCACCTCGGGTAGCACCTGAAAAACGTCCGTCTGTAATCAGTGCAACGCTGGCACCCAGCCCCATACCTGTAATGGCCGCAGTTGGCTGCAACATTTCGCGCATACCGGGACCGCCTTTTGGTCCTTCATAACGAATAATTACAACATCACCCGCTTTAATTTTACCGCCAAGAATTGCTTCAGAAGCATCCTCTTCACAGTTAAAGCAACGTGCAGGACCACTGTGAACCATCATTTCAGGTGCGACCGCACCTTGTTTTACAACTGCGCCTTCCGGTGCAATATTGCCTTTCAAAATAGCAATACCGCCATCTTTACGGAAAGCATTTTCCACAGTACGAATAACTTCACCATCAGCCGCAGGATAATTCTGCATTCTCTCACCAACTGTACCATTGACTGTTGGAATATCCGTATGTACCAATCCTGCTTTTGCAAGCTCTTTCAGCACAGATTGAATCCCGCCTACTTCATTTAGATCTGTAATAAACACTTCGCTTGCAGGATTTAATTTGCAAAGCTGAGGCGTTGTTTTGCTGATTTCATCAATCAAATCCATGGTTACGTTCACACCTGCTTCGTATGCAATTGCAAGCAAATGCAGAACGGTATTGCTGGAGCACCCCAGAGCCATATCGCTTCTTAACGCATTTTCAAATGCTTTTTCATTTAAAATATCTTTTGGACGAAGATCTTGTTTCAGCAATTCCATAATACGTTCTCCTGCTTGCTTTGCAAGTGCAGTTCTGGCAGACATTACAGCAGGAATGCTGCCATTTCCGGGTAAAGCCAGGCCTATCGCTTCGGTTAAACAGTTCATAGAGTTTGCCGTATACATACCGGAACAAGAACCGCAGCTTGGACAAGCTGATTTTTCCATATCTGTCAATTCGTCCAAATCAATTTTTCCGGAAGCATAACTTCCAACCGCTTCAAACATTTCGGAAAGTCCAAAACGAGTGTCTTTATGTTTACCCGGCAGCATTGGTCCGCCGCTTACAAAAATACTTGGCAAATTCAAACGGCAGGCTGCCATAATCATACCTGGTACAATTTTATCGCAGTTTGGAATAAACACAACCGCATCTAAAGGATGAGCTGTCAGCATGACTTCAATAGAGTCCGCAATTAATTCACGGGAGCATAAAGAGTATTTCATACCTTGGTGTCCCATTGCCAGGCCATCGCAAACACCAATGGTTTCAAACTCAAACGGAACTCCGCCTGCATTACGGATTCCTGCTTTTACTGCTTCCGCAATTTCTCCCAAGTGTTTGTGACCCGGGATATAATCGCTCTTGGAACAAACCACCCCAATAAACGGACGTGTCAATTCCGTATCCGATAGTCCCAATGCACGCAATAATGAACGCTGAGGCGCACGGCTGGGACCGCCCTTCATTAAATCACTTCTCATGATTGTGTCATCTCTTTTCTTTTTATGTGAAATTTAGTCTCTTGGTTTCATTGTCGGGAATAGCAATACATCTCGAATAGATGCACTGTCTGTCAATAACATTGCCAAACGGTCAATTCCCATACCCATACCACCGGTAGGAGGCATACCATATTCCAACGCTGTAATGAAATCTTCATCAATCTGATTGGCTTCTTCATCACCTTGTTCACGTAATTTCATTTGATATTCAAAACGCTCTTTTTGGTCAATTGGGTCATTTAATTCTGTATATGCATTTGCAAATTCGCGGCGTGTAATAAATAACTCAAAACGTTCCACCAGTTCAGGTCTGTCCGCTTTCCGTTTTGTCAGTGGAGAAACTTCAACAGGATAATCACAAATAAAGGTTGGTTGTAGAAGTTTTTCTTCTACTTTTTCTTCAAATGCCAGATTTAAAATATCGCCCCAAACATGATGTTTTTCAACAGGCAAACCCAGTTCTTTTGCCACAGCATGTGCCTTTTCATTGTCGCCTACAAATGTATCAAAATCCACACCTGTGTACTCTTTCACAGCTTCAATCATCGTCAAGCGACGAAATGGTTTTTGCAGATTTACTTCTTCCCCTTGATACGTAATAATATCGCTTCCACAAACAGCTTGTGCACAAGCATTGATCAAATTCTCTGTGATATCCATCATACCGTGGTAATCTGTGTAAGCTTCATACAGTTCAATGGTAGTAAATTCAGGGTTATGTTTCACGGACATACCTTCATTACGGAATTGGCGTCCAATTTCATACACTTTTTCCATACCGCCTACAATCAAACGTTTCAGATACAGCTCAGGTGCAATACGCAAAAACAAGTCCATATTTAAAGTATTGTGATGTGTAATAAAAGGTCTGGCAGCAGCACCGCCCGCAATGGTATTTAAAATAGGAGTTTCTACTTCAATAAATCCTAAGTTATCCAATACAGAACGCATGGTGCTGATAATTTTGCTACGTTTGATAAAAGTGTCTTTCACTTCCGGATTTACAATCAAATCCACATAGCGTTGACGGTATCTTAATTCTGTATCCTTAAGTCCATGGAACTTTTCAGGCAATGGAAGCAAAGATTTGGAAAGCAAACGAATCGATTTTGCATGTACAGAAATTTCTCCGCGGCGTGTTCTGAACACATATCCCTTTACTTCTGCAATGTCACCTAAATCCCAATTAGAGAGCCCCTTGTATACATCCTCTCCAACTTCGTCTATTTTCAAATATACCTGCATTCGTCCGGAACGGTCGTGAATATCCATAAAGCTTGCTTTTCCCATATCACGCCAACTCATAATACGACCTGCAATGCACACATCTTTTCCTTCCAACTCTTCAAAACGGTCATGAATTTCCTGTGCACTAATATCTTTATCGCAAGTATTTACAAAAAACGGATTGTTTCCTTCTGCTTGTAATGCAGACAATTTATCACGACGAATTTGAAGTAATTCGCTGATATCTTGCTGCTGTTCTTCCACAATAGCCTCTTTTTCCTTTTCGCTCATGTTATACTCTCCCTACTTTAAACTTCTTAAAAAATAAAGGGGCAGGGTGAAAAACTCACGCCGCCCCCCTACAATCTTACTTTGAAATACTTAACACTTCATAAAGCATAACACCTGCAGGTACTTCCACTTCTACCTTATCTCCTACAGTATGTCCCAATAAAGATTTTCCAATCAAAGATTCATCAGAAATTCTTCCTGCTTTTGGGTTTGCCTCGTTAGAACCTACAATACGGTATTCTTTGATATTGGACTCTCCATTTTTCACCGCAGTTACTTTTACTTCCACTTTAGAACCAATATGGATGTTCTCTGTGCTAAGTTCACTTTCGTCAATGACTTGCACGTTTTTCAGCATAACCTCAATATCTGCAATACGTGCTTCTACAATGGCTTGGTCGTTTTTCGCCTCATCATATTCACTATTTTCAGACAAGTCACCAAATGATAGTGCGACTTTAATTTTCTCTGCAATTTCTTTACGTTTGACAGATTTAAGATCTTCCAGTTCTTGCTCTAGAGCTGCAAGGCCCTCTTCTGTCAAAAAAATTGGTTTAGACATATGTGAATAACCACCTTTATGATATTGATATAAAATTGGTGTGTGCTGTATAAATAAAATGCTGTCAGCATTGATTAATACTTATGTTCTATTATAGTAAAAGTGCCGGTATCTGTCAATGATAATTAGGGGTTTAGAACAAAATACCTCCCCCTTAAATATACGACTACAAAAAATAAAGAATGATAAATTCAGTGAAGAACTGAAAATAATAATTCTTCTTTGCAAAACAAAAACGATTCTGAATGTAAACTCAGAATCGTTTTTAAGCACTAAAAATATTTTGTTAAAGAACCGTAAAGATCAGGATAGTAATTAAGAGGATCTTGTTTTACACCCATATAGCGCACCTCAAAGTGTAGGTGCGGTCCTGTAGATTGACCTGTACTTCCAATATAACCAATTACTTGACCTTGTTCAACATATTGACCCGGAGTAGCAGTTTTACTGCTCATATGGCCGTACACAGTAATATAGCCATTTCCATGATCAATCATTACATAAGTGCCATATCCGTAAGGATCAGGCATAGCATTCATAACTGTACCTGATTTTGCTGCAACTATTGGATTACCATAACATCCTCCGGTAGCTATATCCCAAGCACCATGATTTCTGCCATCACTAAAATCAGAAGTTAATCCGTATGTGCCCGGTGCAGGGAACATCCAACCTGTGGAGCTTAAACCACCATTGATAATGGTGCCACCACCACTGGAGCTTCCACCACCTGAACTTCCACCACTGGAACCTCCTCCATTGGTAGAACCGCCTGAATTGCCGGAACCACCTGAACTACCGGAGCCGCCAGAATTATTGTTTTGATTTTGCTGCGCTTGTTGTGCTTGTTGTGCATAATAATCCGCAAACCACTGATCAACCGCTGCAGCCGCTTCGGCACTTTGTTCATCTAAAACATGTAAATGCTCATTTTCCTGTGCAATATTCGCATTCAGCTCTTCCAATACACGATTGCTTTCTTCTACAAGTGCATTGATTTCTTCCTGCTTTTGGTCAAGCTCCACCTTAGCGCTGGCTACTTCGTCACGGTTGGCTTCTATCTCAGCTTTTTCATCTTTAATTTCACTGATAGCTGTTTGTAACTCTTCAATTAGTTTTTTATCATGTTCTGTAATGCTTTGCACTACCTCCATGTTGTCCATTAGCTCAGTTGCATTGCTGGAATGAAGCAAGATTTCTAGTGTAGTTGTTTCACCTGCAAGATAAATTGCATTTAGACGCTGACCCAATTGTTCAAAATTGGCGTCAATTTCTGCTTGTTTATCTTCAATTGCAGCTTGTTTTTCAACAATTTGAGCATCCAGTACACTAATACGCTCTTCAATCACATATTTTTCTTGTTTTACATTATACAATTGTTGGTCAAGTGTATTTTTGTACTCTTGCTGCTGTGTTTGGTCAGCTTTCAAGCTTTCCAACTTTGCGTTGGTTTCTTCTTTTTGCTGTTCAATTTCATTTTGTTTTTCCTGCAGTTCATCCAAAGAAGATGCAGCGGAAACGGTAGGAGCGAAATATGTTTGCATGATTGGCGCTACGGTAACAGAAACAGCCATAGTAGCAATCAATGCAATTTTAATAATTTTGTTTCTCAAAGTTTTACAAAGCAATTACCTTACTCCCTTCTTTATTCAAATACTTTCCAATGGAGATTAGACCGCCAACAAGTCCAAATAAAATACCTGCTCCAACAAACGCTAAAATAGTCCAAGGAATGACTGTTGATAACGGCAATGGTATAAACGATGACATCAGGCTGGAAATAACCTTCATTACATAATTGTATGCCAATGCAACCAAACCACTGGAAATCAACCCGGAAATACATCCGATTAAAGCCCCTTCCACTAAAAATGGAACTCTTACAAAACCGTTTGTAGCACCAACCGATTTCATAATACTGATTTCCAGTCTTCTGGAGTGCATAGTGACTCGAATGGTATTGGCAATGATAAACAGTGAAACGATACCTAATACAGTTACAACACTGATTGCAACAATTTTCACCATGGTGTCCAGTCTTGTTAATTTATTTGCAACTTCGGAATAGTCATTAATTTTTTGAACGCCCTCAATGCTTAAAATCTGCTGTGCTGTTTCTTCATAAATGGATAAATCTTTTAACGAAATTCTGAAAGCGTCCGGCAGCGGGTTATTTTCTCCCGTTAATCCGGCCAAAATATCGCCGTCACCGCCCAAAGCGTCAATATAGCTTTGTACCGCTTCATCTTTTGCAACAAACTCACAATTCTCTACATTATCAATCGATTTAATTGCTTCTCCTATTTTTACAGATTCCAAAGTAGGTAATCCTTCATCCAAATATACCTGAATGGAGTTCCCTCCCTGGAAAACCTCCATTGCCTTAGCAAGATTCATAGAAAACAGAACTGCAGAGCCGGTTAATAATAGACAAGAAACCAAAACAGCTATGGAAGCAATTGTCATAGTACGATTAGACCAAGCATTTTTTACGCCTTCTTTAAACAGGTAGCCTAATTTCATCCCTTTGCCACCTCCTTGTCTTTCTCGTCCTCTTCTGTTTCATGTTTTAAAACATTTTCAAGCTCTTCCAATGCATCTTCATAGTGAACAATTTCTTCCTCTTTATCTCCGTCTTCCGACTGAGCCTCCGGTTGAGAAATTGTTTCAACATTTACAATATGTTCTTTTACATGTCCCGGAATATATTCTTTCACTTCTTCCGTTCGCTCTTCTGGCTCTTCTTCAGAAACAACACTGTAACGTCTTAACATTTCCTGATAATCAGAGTCTGGATATGTAACTTGTTCGCCTGCATCGTCTTCTCGATAATCATCAAGCAAATCATCATCTTGGAATGTATCCTGTTCTTGTTCAGGCGTATTTGGCGCCGATGCTCCTCTTACATAAGGCTGTGGCTGATTTTTTACGTTTGTATCAGCAACCACAACACCGCCGTGAATTTCAATTACACGTTTATGGAAATGCTGAACCAAGTCATGCTCGTGGGTAACCATAAGAACAGTGGTACCGCGGCGGTTAATTTCGCTGAGCAAATCTACAATTTCAAAGGATAAATCCGGGTCAACGTTACCTGTAGGTTCGTCTGCAATGATAATTTTTGGATTATTCACAAGCGCTCTTGCCAAACCAACACGCTGCTGTTCGCCACCGGAAAGTTCGTGAGGTTTACACTTCATCTTTTTCTCAAGACCAACCAATCCGCAAATATAAGGTACACGCTTTTTAATCTCGCGGTTACTTGCCCCTACAACATGCATGGCAAATGCAACATTATCATAAACAGTCATATGGTCAATCAGACGGAAATCTTGGAACACAGTTCCCATATTACGTCTGATATACGGAATTTCTCTCTTACGTATTTTTGACAAATTTCGCCCGTTGAATATAATGTCGCCGGATTCCGGTTTTTCTTCGCACATAATTAACTTCAAAAAAGTACTTTTACCGGCACCGGAGGAACCTACGATAAAAACGAATTCGCCTTTTTCTATGTTAATGTTTACATTCTTCAAAGCAACCGCACCATTGGGGTATACTTTGGAGACATTCTTAAACTCTATCAAAACAAATTCTCCTCATTGGTAACAAAATTCGAGTAAGTTTTTGAAAAAGTGTCAAAACCCACTGATATTATTTACAATCATACCAATGGGTCTTTCTTTTATAATTCTTTTAATGAAAATAGCTGTAATTATTTTGTAATAATTTTGTTAACTCTGTAGCGACTGGAAATATCAAGAAAAAATAATTCTAAA
>OGGQ01001429.1_pt1 | contig 30904 bp, 31 predicted proteins | sample 1571191 | NCBI WGS metagenome assembly OGGQ01 (sample SAMEA2582061, study PRJEB24529) | metagenome | biome: Human gut stool | place: China | collected 2011
CTTGCGGATAACTAAAACAACCGAAACGGCCTTTGTGCCGCTGCGGAAAACTAATGGAAATTTAAGTATTGGGAGGTAACGAGTATGAGAAAGATTTTGTCCTGTGAGTTCAACCTGGACACCGCCTGTGTGGAGTTGCGTCTGTCGGACGGGACGCTGCTCTCCATCGACTGCACCGCTGTGGAAAACGAGGTGGCAAACAGCATGTACCAGCGGTCGGAATTGGACTGGCTGCTCTACAACGATCCGCTGGCCTATGTCGAGCTAATTTTGAATGGTGATCCGGGACTATATCTAAGGGCCGTGACAGAGAAAACTTTGTTAGACTAACGGTAACGCAAATCCGCCAGAAACAGCATTCTAAAGATGCGTCTCTGGCGGATTTTTTACATCTTATCAATCAAAGCCAATACAACAGCTTGCTGTTCTTCGCTCAATCTTGACCAGCGTTCCAGAAGCTTTTTCTGCGCCTGAGTCAAGGAAACAGGAGTATCTTCTTCGGCAAATAGCTGGGACAGTGTAATGCCAAAAGCTGTGCAGATTTTCTCCAAAGATGGAATGGTCGGAACCATGTTTTTTCGATACCACGAAGAGATTGTGGATTGCGGCAAACCGGAGCGTTCTGCAAGCTGATACTCTGTCCAGCCCCGTTCCTCCCGATACGCGGTTATAACCGAGAGAATATCCTTCACCTGCATCACTCCTTTGCTTGTGTTCTTCGTAAATTATACTTTGATAAATCGTTGTGATTTAATCATTTATATCGTATAATTTTAACGATAAACACAAGTATGAAAGGCGGGAGAACTTTGAGCGGAAAAAGCTGTTTCTTCATCGGGCACAGGGAGGCATCGGAAGAAATTTTCCCGGCATTGTATGCGGCTGTTGAGCAGCACATTGTTGAATATGGCGTCACGGAATTTATCGTCGGTCACTACGGCGGATTTGACCGTCTCGCAGCGTCAGCGGTCAAAGAAGCAAAGCGTTTCTACCCAGAGGTGAAGCTCACTTTGCTATTACCATACCATCCGGCAGAGCGGCCCATCCCAACGCCGGATGGATTTGACAGCACCTTCTATCCACCGGGGATGGAAAGCGTCCCGCGCGAGGTTGCAATCGTAAGAGCAAATCGCTATGTTGTAGATCATGTAGACTATCTTATCGCCTATGCCTGGCACCCTGCCAGCAATGCGCGGAAGTTGGTTGAGTATGCTAAAAAATGTGAAATTAGAGATTTAATTTCCATTTATAATCTACGTGATTAGCATAGATGAATTAATTGCCTTATGTGAATGTATTATGAGACCTTGTGGAAAAAGGTATGTGTTGCTGGTGATGACGTGATCCGGATGTTTGTAGTGTCCAGAATTGCTTGTATAAAAGAGGAATGTGAGAGTTTTGGAGTACGGGTATAATCAGAATAAGCGGTAGTATACAGTTAGAAAAGGCTTATGTATAGGAGATGGTATCGCTGGATATGCGATTTTCGAAAGGATATAATGTTGTCTTCCTTATTGAGTATTTAATTTTTGCCATTGTGGATGGACAGCACACCGAAAAAGCGGGAGTGTGTTTTAAGCAATTTGTATTAGGAAAGACTTAGAACTATATTGTCGGAAGTGATTCAAAAATGTGAACAAATTTCAGGTGTCAATGAATCTAAGGTGAGGGCCAAAATATGATTATTTAATGGTATACTTGCAACATATAGCAGAAAAGAACCTGGATTAACTTTCAGCTTGCAAAGAAGAACTCAGAATATCTCGCCCATCTCTTGCCCCTGTAAACTGGTGTATCTGCTGAAACAGAATCACAACAAATGATTTCCCGATGTGGCGTGTGGTAGAAGCAGCGCTGAATTTATATAAGAGCATAGGGTATCAAGAAGAAATATGCTTCAGAATGTTACTGGTAAGTTGATCAAAAGTATGTTATCATAAATAAAATGATTACTCGTTTAAATCTAAAGGCTCCATTATCGTTTGATGATATTGGATTTTGACGGTAAAACTTTAATGGTTTATAGTTATAAGATGATCTAAATTATAATTAAGTAATTTTCGAGTTTATTCAACATTCAAGATTTCTATATGAGGTAAATTATGAAAAGAACATTTAATCAAATCGCACAAGATCTTATTACTAATCATGAATCTTTGAGTCTTGATTGCCGAGCCATTTTGGGATGGTTTGGTAATGCGTCTTTATATTTCCCCACCGAGGAGGAAATAATTAAGGCCCAAAAGGCTTTGATTTGGCTATACGAAAATGTTTCTCACAATGGAAGTGTTCATCTAGATCCTGCAGTTCGAAGCAAGTGTATAGCTTCATTTGCTCGAGAGTTTTTATTGCCTAATAATGTTGCCAATCAACTATTTACCGATTTCATATGCAAATCTGACACTTCAAGGCCAATTATTATTGGCATCGAAGGATTAGATGGTTCGGGAAAAACGGTTCAGGCGAAAAAATTAAGTAGCGTTTTTGAGAAACAAGGTAAAAAAGTATGCTTAATTGACTTTCCGCAGTATTCGAGTTTTTTTGGCAAAGAAATTGGTTCGCTACTTTCAGGAACACACACTACTTCTGCAATGGATTTAGATGAGAAATCCATGTGCTTGTGGTATGCACTTGACCGATGGGAAGCAATTCGTAAAGTTGAAATTGAGAAATATGACTATGTAATCTTCAACAGATATACGCTATCAAGTGTCGTATATCAGTCGGCCCGTAAATTCAATGCATTTAATCGCGAATTTGCTGACTGGGTTTTTGGCCTGGAGCATACCCACCTTATGCTACCTATCCCGGACATTTATATCTATCTTGACACAAAAACGGAATTGTGTAGCCAAAACGTCTTAAAAAAAGGCGAGAGATCCTATGTAGATGGGCTGGATGTATATGAACGATCTCGGGATCTATTGGCGTGCTGTCATGATATTTATAAACAGCTTTCTGAGCAGATTTTGGAAATCAAATTTTTGAAATGCACAGATGACAGCGGAAAGTTAAAGGGCATTGAACAAATTCACACAGATATCATTGCTTGTTTAAGTGCTTATGGACTATCTATATAATCCGGTAACAAATTCATTTGAAGGGACAACACAAAACACCGTATCATTGGGTCAAGTTATGTGGCACATCACTAACAAGTGCTCACTAAACTGTTCGATGTGCTTTACCCGCAAAATGCGATGCGATGACAAAGAAGTCTCCCGGCATGACGTCCCTATGTATGTGTCGCTTTTAAAGAAGCTTGGGGTTCAAAAAATCGATCTTTCCGGCGGAGAGCCTCTCTTATATAAGCATTTGCCTTTTTTGGTAAGAGAATGTGCTGCTCAGTCTATTTCTGCCACAATCACCACAAGCGGAGTTGGAACGCCGGGGAATATTAATTGGATCTGTGAGAACTGGAGACTATTCTCCCGCGTCATTGTGTCGCTTGACGGTCCCGAAAATATTCATAATGAGTTGCGCGGAAGCGATTCCGCCTTCGCAGGCGCTAAAAAGCTACTCCTGTTGCTGCGCTCGAAGGGATGTGAAAACCTCCGCATAAATACCCTTCTCACCAGGAAAAACATCGGCATTGGCTCGTGCGACAATTTAAGGGAAATTGTTTCTATCATCCAGCCGCTTGAATGGTGCATTATTGAGCCATTCCCTATAAACAAAACGGAATCCTACGATACTTTGAACATTCAGCGGAAAGAGTTCGAAGCGTTTTTTGATCGAAGCATTTTTTTGATGGAGAACAGCAATACAAAGGTCATTCGCAGAGTGAATGAAGATTATGGTGCATACTGGGCATTGTATCCAGATGGTTATCTGTATCATTCCCATGACAATCAAACCTATGACACGCGGATTTTGCTAAGCGAGGAAAATCATTGCCGTATCTGTGATTTAGTGAAAGAGAACAAACAACCCTATATAAAAATTGCGGAGGCACAAAATGAGAGAGAAAGAGATCGTTATTGAAGTTCGGAACCTTGAAACAGACACTTGTGCATCCATCATGCTCCATGATTTTAAGGAGCAATTTTCCAATTATGACGGAGTTTGCGTTCTGGCGGAAAAAAAGCTGCAGCGAGCGGGCGAGAAGTGTGATCTTACGTGCCTGGTCAATTTTGCTGTATCGGTAGGCGCCGGCATTATTTCAGGAGCCATCATCGAGTTGATCAAAGGGGTCTATGCGCATCATTCGCATCCCAGGGGCTATACATGGAAACTATGTGTAAAATCGGACAGGTCCTTAAAAGTTACCATATATGAAGAAGATGGCGTGATATCCGTTGATATTCAAGATGAAGACCAGAAAGGCAACTAAAAGGTGAAAGTGTGCTCAGTTGTATAACCGTTGGAATTTCGGAATATGAAAATAAAGATCTTATACCAATTTCATGCGCCGCAGAGGATGCACGTGCGGTATATGACGCATTTAGGCAGATTATGGGGCCCGAATTTAACAATTACTTGAGCATTTGCGTTTCCAATATCCGAAGCGCTGATTTTGAGTCCCTACTATGTGCGATTTCAGATGTGATGGAAAAAGAATCTGAGGACACCAATTCCATACTTGTTATATATTTCAGCGGTCACGGCGCCTTTGATGATACCTGCTATGAACTACGGTTCGCTGAATACAGGGGTACTGGCAGAAACCATGACGACGTGTTCTCTGCAGAGCAGTTTTCAAAAATTTTTAGGGGCAAGCACTTTAAGATTTTGATTATATTGGACTGCTGTAATTCCGGAGCGGCACTTCCTGTTGCAAATGTCAGTGACCAAGGTCCTGAAATTTCTGTGCTTGCGGCGGTCAATTCATACCAGTCCGCAACATTTGATGAAAACGGAAGCGTTTTTACAAAAATTTTGTGTAAGAGCATTTGTGAACTCGACAGCAGCGGTGAAATTTTTTCACTGGAATCGCTTATTCATCGAATGCAGACCAATGGTTATCACAGGGCATTGGTTCATCGTGGCGCTGCCCAAAAGTTGGATCTGGTATTTCGAAATCCGGCAGCCACAGCGGGTATTGATCAGTATTTCCCCTTTCTCTTCATTGATAAGATCGCCCATGGCGATATGCTCTCCAGAGAAGCTCTGTGGTATTCGTTAAGCAACTTCTCCGATCAGCAAGTTCTTAAAACCTGTGAATATTACTTCGACACCGACTGCAAATATGGAAGGAAGCTAGAACCGGAGGCAAGTTGGTTGGTTCGACGGGCTATCGGAAGCACACTTGCCAACCACGTTTCAAACCCTGGGATTTTAGAGCTTCTCCTCTGCCTATTGGAGTCTGAATATTGGCAAGAACAATGCATTGCCCTCATTGGATTAAGATATCTGATTCGAAAAGACGATGAGATATTGAAACGCGTTATACGTCTTGTTGCGGATAAAACAATACGCAGAGTTGATGCAGTGTGGTTAGCGTCTTTATATACATCCGACAATACGAATTCAGATTGGAGAGTATTTTTGGATACAACACTTGCATTGACCCCTTGGGGAATGATAGAGCTTTGTAAATCTCATAAGTTGTTAAGTGATAACCTCGACAGTTATGATTGCCTGTGCAGGCATAGTTTTTATAAAGCATTGATCGAAGAGCAAAAACGTCAAGCCGGGAGAGGAAATTCAAAGCTTGAGAAATGTGTTTATAGTGGAGAAACTCGGGGACGTTTACCAGAAAATACACAATCGAAATTTTTGCTCTCAGCACTATATGGGAACTGGCGCGACCAAATATCCTGTAATTTAAAGCCATATATTGAGTCCTATGGTTCTGAACAGATATCAGCAGAGTTAAAAGCGTTTTCTTGTGTTGACAACGCAGAAAGAAAGATGGCAGTATTTACTTATTTTATAAAAGAACACGAAGAGGCTATTGAATATGCTGATGCATTGAAGTGGGGTCTAAATGATATTCATCCATGGGTTCGTAGAACAGCCATGGAGTGTTATAAAAAATTAGAGCTTAGTGATATAATGCTTAAAGAAAGCCTGTTTTCACTTCGTGTAAATGAGGGATATCCTGGATATCTAGATTTTTATTTGACCTGTCCTAGCAATATGCGTCAAGATTTAATCAATCATTTAAATGAGCAATCCGACCTATCAAAAGGCGATATTCGGAGTTTAGAGCAATCATTTTCAAATAAATAGCTTGTAAGTTATTGAACTTTCTTTTCAATTGTGTATTATGTTATTTTATATTTCTGCCCATTGGAAAATATCTGGCAACACCATGGCAACAAAAAATCAGATAGCCCCTACTATCTGAATAATGAAAAGAATGCCAATACTCTGAGCGAAATCCCATAAGCAAATCTGTTTAGAAAACTTCTGACAGGAGCGAGTGGGAATGAAAACGAAGACAGACGCTGTCCTGACTTTCTGGCAGTGTCTGTTTTTTTTTGGTGCGGCAAAAGGACTGCTTGGGCGGAAATCAAACGAGGACCCTCTGTTGCTCAGACGCCCCAGGGAATTCGTGCAGGCAAAACTTGCCAGGCCGGGAAGACTGCCTTCTATTCCCAGGATCATATCCGTGATCATCTTCGCTTCGTGTATTGCCTGGCTGCAGCTTCTTCAAAATTGCCTTTGACAAAACGGAGCCCCTGACCTACGGAAGCCCCCAGTTCGCCAACGTGCAGAGCCTGGCACTCCCCTTCTGTGCAGCCTGCGCGGAACTCAAGCATCCTCTGGGCAGAAGCGGCGAGGAAGCATGTGAGCGCTCCTGCCAGGCATTGCTGTCCGGCCAGGCCGCACAGGCGGACCCCTTCTCGCTGAAAACGGGACGCTGAACTTTGCGGCGATTCTCCTGGCCATTACCGGAGTCCTGAATCCCATAGCTGATGCTCCGCAGGTCTTCGTGGTGCTCCCCTTGCTGCGGAAATGTGGGCCGGACGAACTGCCTGTATCTGATCTGCCGCCCCGACAGCGCACGTGCCAATTTCGGCGGAGGCGATCGATGCCACACCAGCTTCCATCATCCGCGAGGTCTACGCTGCGTAGGTTGCCATCTGTCGTGCTGTCGGTTAGAATACAGCTAGACAAATCTGCAAGGGAGGCCTATTCATGAACTACGTGTCCGGCAAAACCATTCGCAGTCTGCGGGAGAAGCGGAACTTGACGCAAAAGGCGCTGGCCCGGCTGGTGAATGTAAGCGACAAAGCGATCTCGAAATGGGAGACTGAAAAGGGCCTTCCGGATATTGGGGTTCTGGGCGACTTGTCTCAGGCTCTGGGCGTCTCCATCGCTGAATTGATGACAGGGGACCTGAAGGCCAACGAAAACACCTCCTCCAACATGAAGAAAAGCCGGTTTTATATCTGCCCTATCTGCGGAAACAGCATCATGGCGGTGGGTGAGGGATGTTTTTCCTGCTGCGGCGTCACGCTCCCGCCCCTGGAGGCGGAGCCCTGTGATGAGGCCCACAGTCTAACCCTGGAGGAAGTGGATGGCGAGTACTATGTGACTATGCGACACGAGATGAGCAAGACGCACTACATCTCTCTGATTGCCTATGTGACTCTGGACTCCCTGGAGGTGGTCAAGCTCTATCCGGAGCAGGATGTCTCCGTCCGGCTGCGCAAAAAGGGGCGTGGTATTCTGTACGCCTGCTGTAACCGAGACGGTCTGTTTCGAAAAGCGATCTAAGTCGGTGGCTTTCCAGCATCCCCCTGTATTCTTTACCCTTTCGCAAATTCCGGAGGCATGCGTGCTGCGGCACACATGCCTCCTCCCTGTTTGATGGCTCATATTCATTCTGTAAGCTGTTTCTTCCAGACCGGTATCATTCTTAGACAGCGCCTGTGTTTTATACCGGCGGCTTGCCGGGTGTCGAGCCAGCGCAGTTTCATATTTTTCTCAAGTCCTTTCTTGATTTGCAGCTTAAAACATAGTATGTTATATGTAGTTCGTACAATATGGTGATTCGTGTGTGATACAGAGAGGAGATTTTCCAATGAGTCCTGCCATTCTCACTATTATTATCTTTTTCCTGTGCATTCTTTCTTTTATTTGGGAGAAAATTCCGCTGGCTGTGACCTGTCTGCTGGGAGGAATTGCCCTGGCGCTTTTGGGAATCATTGACTATGTGGATATCTACTCCAACATGGGCACTCAAGTGGTGGCTATTGTCATCGGAACCAGCATGGTCGGCCTTGGATTGGAATCCGCCGGAATCTCGGACATGGTAGGGAGCGCACTTCGCAGGACGGGAATTGCCAAAAATGAGCGGCTTTTTATTACCATCATTGTCTTAGTAACCGCGCTTCTCTCCGCGTTTTTATCCAACAGTGCGGTCATCGCCATGTTTATCCCCATCATTCAGGGAATGTCTAAGAAAAGCCAGGGCATTGTGAAACAAAAGCATGCGCTTCTGGCCGCCGGACTCGGCTCTGCCGCAGGAGGCGGACTGACGCTGGTGGGCACCGCGCCGATTGTCACCGCCAGCAGTATTGTGGAGAACAGCGGCCTACCCGGAACCCGTGCTTTTACCTTTCTAGAGGTGGGCTACAGTATGCTGCCTGTCGTCATTCTGATGGCGCTCTATTTTGCGACCTTTGGCTATAACCTGCAGCAGCGCGCCCTGGCGGATCTGCCGGATAATCCCCTGGACGCCCTGATGTCCGGTGAAACGGAGCAGGCATCCACGGCGGTCCCCGTCTGGAAAAAGGCTGTTGCACTGGCCGCCGCATTGTTCATGGTTGTTGGCTTTGCCTTCAATCTCTTTGACATCGGTGCCGTCTCACTGATGGCCGCCGCAATCATGCTGGTATGTAGCGTTATTCCCTGGAAGGCCGCCCTCCGGGACATGGATTGGAATACCGTCCTTGTCCTGGCCTTTTCCGCAGCCCTGGCTGCCGGCCTGAACGAATCCGGCGGGGGTGCGATGATTGCGCAGGGTATTGTCAGTCTCTTTGGCGGCGCCGACGCAAATCCCGCAGTGCTGCTGTTTGTCTGCGTGGCTGTGGGCGCTGTCTTGACCAATTTCATGGGCAATGCCGCCCTGGTCATTGCCATGATCCCCATTTCACTGGAGGTGGCCCTGACCTGTGGCGCTAATCCCATGTGCTTTGCCCTTGCCACCACGGTATCTTGTATGCTGGCCTTTTCCACCCCCATTGGAACTGCCTGCGTGACACAGACTCTAGTCGGCGGATACCGCTACCATGATTTTGTAAAAATTGGTTTACCCATTAATATTCTGGCAATTCTTGCCGTGGGACTGGTCTCTCCAATTGTATACGGTTTGTGATAAATTCTTTTTATTCAACAATTTGTTTTTATAGCAGGTCTGTTTTGATTGCTGCCCTTCCTCCCAGAATCTGTGTTTTTTGAAAGCAAGCAACCTCCAAGCCTGCCTCTGTTCCGGAGTTCCGGCGTTGCACTTCATTCCCTGTTTTGACACGATCAGGGGCTCTTCCCGTCAAAACATACCATTACACGGTCTTATTCGTCTTTTTTACCGATAATTCTCTGCCTGTTTCGTCAAAACGTAAAACCTCGTAAAGAATCTTGACTTTCTGCATCCAATGTAGTACGTTTTATATAAGCCGTTGTACATTGTATATGTGTATGGAAAGGATGATGCCACCATGAACTATGTGCTTGATTCCAGCAAAGCCCATCACAAATATTTCGAGGAACTCTGCTATATTCCTCATCCGCCCCTTCAGGATACCTCCCCATTATAATACTGCCGTAGTTTTCTTAAATTATTTATCAAAATACAAAGGTGGATCAAAGGAGATTTATGTATGGCGTCTTCAACAATTGCCCTCATTATTTTTGGCCTATGCTTTATTTCATTCGTTCTCGAAAAGGTCCCTTTAGCTGTAACCTGTTTGGTTGGTGGTCTTGCTTTAGCTTTTACAGGCATTATCAATTTCAGTGATGTTTATTCAAATTTAGGTGGTAGTGTTGTTGCTCTTGTTATTGGTATTAATATCACCGCTATTGGCATGCAGTGTGCCGGCATTTCTGATATGATTTGCAGCAAACTTGAAAAATCCAAATATCTCAATAATGAAAGAATATTCCTGCTTATTCTCTTTCTCGTTGCTGCAATATTATCCGTTTGTATTCCTTGCAGCAACAACGGTATTGTCGCAATGTTTATTCCTATCATTCAAAAGCTATCTGCCCGAACTAATGGTGCCGTGAAGCAAAAACACGGTCTCATGATGGTTGCTATGGGTGCGTCCGGCTCAGGCTCTCTTACAACATATGCCACTGGCGTTGGTATTATTGCTAGTGGGCTTGTTGCAGCAAGCGGAATTCCAGGAACCCGCGATTTTACGTATTTTGAACTCTCACTGGCCACGGCCCCCGCATTTTTAGCAATGACACTTTGGTTCGCTACCATTGGCTATACTCAGTTAAAGAAGCACCTCGCATATATGCCAGACAATTCTATTGATGAAACAATCGGAATTGTTACTGACGATAAAACTGAAGCCATTCCTGTGTGGAAAAAAATAGTAGCATTGGGAGCTATTGGTTTTATGATTGTCGGATTTATGTTCCTATCCAATGTTATTGACTCTACAATTATTACTTTGATTTCCGCAGCAATTGTACTTGTTACTGGCGTAGTTCCTTGGAAAAGAGTCACCAAGGAAGTTGACTGGAATACTGTGTTAGTTCTCGGTTTTTCAAGTGCACTCGCAACAGGCCTGAATACCTCTGGCGCTTCTCTTCTTGTTGCAAATAAAGTGGTTGACTTTTTCGGCGGAACAAATGCAAGTCCCTTTGTTCTCTTGTTTGTATGTGTTGTTTTAAGCACAATTATGACTCAGTTTATCGGGAATGCTGCTCTGGTTATCGCCCTCATTCCCATTTGCCTGCAGGTTGCAGTCGCATGCGGTAGTAATCCGATGTGTTTTGCTGCTGCAACAACGATTGGCTCTATTATGGCACTTTCTACCCCCGTTGGTACCGCTCCGATGACTGTCAGCTTGGCAGGCGGCTATAAATATGTTGATTACATTAAAGTTGGCGGTCCGATTAACATGATTATGATGATTATTGTTGCCTTGGTCGCTCCTTTAGTATATGGACTTTGATTGCTCTTAGGAATTTAATTCAGATATATTAGGAGAATTAAAGATGAAAGCCTTAGCTATGATGAGTTTAGAAAGAGTTTCCAATATGGTTGCGTCCAGAGAAATTTCTCCGGTTGATCTCGTCGAGGCATGTTTATCACGTATTAACAAATATAATGCCACTTATAATTCGTTCCTTCTTGTATTGGCCGAAGATGCTCGCAGGCAGGCAAAGAAACTGGAAAAGGAGCTTGCAGATGGTCATTATCGAGGAAGACTTCACGGAATTCCAATTGGACTAAAGGATATGTATGAAACAAAAGGTATTCGGACTACTGCAGGCTCTCTAGTTCTCGAAGACTTTGTCCCTAGTCGTGATGCTACTGTTGTTGAGCGACTCAAAGAGGCGGGAGCAATCATTCTTGGAAAAAACAATACTGCGGAGTTTGCTATTGGGGCAACAACGGCCGAGTGTCCTTTTGGGGCATCCCGCAATCCTTGGAATCCCGAAAAAATTACAGGGGGATCTTCTGGTGGTTCTGCAGTCGCTACAGTAACCGGTATGGCATATTTATCTATGGGGACAGATACCGGCGGGTCTGTTCGCATTCCGCCCGCACTTTGTGGATGCGTGGGATTTAAGCCTACAACAGGGTTAATTAGTATCTATGGAATTATTCCGTGCGGTGTTACATATGACTGCGCAGGGCCCATCACTAGAAGTGTTGCAGATGCTGCAATTACATTGGACTATATTACGGGGCCTGATGACAAAGATCTTTCTCCCAATGCAATGAATCCTGAACCGACTCACTTCTACGATGCAATTAAAAATGTTAAAGATTTGAGAGGAAAAGTCATTGCAGTGCCAACAAATGAATTTTTTGAGTTTACTGACTATCCGGTTGAAGAAATCTTCAATGCAACAATCAAAAAACTTGAAGAACTTGGTGCAGATGTACGTAAAGTTGAATTTCCAATACCATTAAAAAAAGTAAATAATGTATCCATGATCGGTATGTATGGCGAATCTGCTTGGTATCATAAAAATTTCAGGTCTACAAAAAAACATCTGTATCAGCCCGGTACCGATTATAAACTTGATAATGGAAATAACAGCACTGCAGTAGAATATTTTACTACAGTCATGGAACGTCAGGCGTTAAAAGCTGATTGGCAAAGGTTTATGAAGGATTATGACGTTATGATTGTTCCGACATGTCCACATGAAGCTTTTGATATATCTATTGGAAGGCCATGGATGATAATGACTCGCGGACAAGAGGAGATGGGCGAGCCTATGAATACATGGCATACTCGCCTTGCGAGTGTTGTGAATGCCCCAGCACTTACTATCCCAATGGGCTTAACTCCAAATGGCTTACCGACTGGTATGATGATTATGGGCAGCAGGGGTAACGATAAGACGGTCTTAGAAGTAGGACTTGCCTACGAACGTAACTATGAGTATCCAGTTTGGATGTCTGAGTTAGAATCATAAGCAAACTTATATCAACACAGGTACAAATACAAAGATTGTTGCGAAGCGGCATTGCGTTCTTCATCGTCGCCAAGCTGACCTACAAGCCCACCGATCTCACTCCCGAGGAATCCTTCGTGTTCTACGGCGAGTAAGCTCCTTTTCAAAAGTGCGCGGCCTGGTCTCCTCCCCTCCAGGCCGCGCACCTTCTTGCATAAAATTGTGTGGAAAAACAGGAACCGCTTCCGGTTCCTGTTTGATCTTTAATCTCCGTAATAGTCCGGGCGGATCACCGCCTCCAGCTGATCCTCGCAGGTCCTGCTGTCGCCATGGACGACGGCTTCATAGGTTCGGGTGTGGGACTCGATCAAATAATGCCGGTCATGCTCCAAAAGGCGTTTTGTCACCTCTGTGCGTTTAGCCGTGGTCAGTGTGAACAGCAGTCTGGAAACCTCCTGCATCAAGACATTGTCTGAGATGGCAGCAATCTCCATGTGAAATGCCATGTCCTTTTGCATCACTACCTCCAGGCTGGGCGACTCCGCAACCAGTTCCTGGATAAAGTCCTCAAAAACCTGCTTCAGCTCTGCCAGCTTCTCCTCGGTCTTATGGCGGATTGCCAGCCGCAGCGCGGCGATTTCAATCATCTGGCGAAACTCCTTCAGCTGGCGGTAGGAGTCGCCCTGCGTGAACATAATGCCGTAAATCAGCGGATTGAGCATCTGTTGGGAAACTCCGCTGCGGATAAAGGTCCCCTCAGCCCGGCGAATTTCCAGAATGCCATAAGCCACCAGAATTTTCACGGCCTCCCGCACAGAGTTTCTGCTGACCTGTAAGCTCTCGGAGAGCTCTGTCTCCGTTGGAATTTTGTCACCGGGCCGCAGTTTCCCCATAGTCATCGCCTGTGTCAACTGGTCAATTACATTCCAAACCACCGATTGCTGGCCAATCGGCTTCAGGGTATATTCCATCCCAGCGCTCATTGTCTGTACTCCTTATCTATCGCTCTTGTGGCGCCGCCCCGCTCCTGACCGTATTCACAGTCTTTTTCCAGTGCGGCGCTGCATATTCAAAAGAATCCCTGAAAGCATCCGCAGTCATTGTCTTGCCTGCTGGTTCTGCCATCGCTCCGGGTGCAGCTGCAAACACCGGGCATTCTCCAGTGCTCGTTCTATGGACAACGCGGGGCGCTTTGTTCGATTGAACTCCCCCAGCTTTGAAAAAGCCGGCGGCGGGACTGAGCCCCCCAAAGGGCAATGCCCCTTGACAGCTTTAGATTGCTTGGAGAAAACCGATCTGGAACAGCATGTCAAGCCTTTTTTGTCTCTAACTGGTCTCAGTATATCGGAATTTATCTCCAAAAGCAAGCAGGAAGAAGAAAAGCGGGCCCCCAATTTTACTTGGAAGCCCGCCTTTTGTTTCCTTCCTTAGAATCTCACCACTTCACTCTGCCGCGGCCGGGCGCCTGCAGGGCCAGATCCTCATTTTTGGTCAAATAGTAAACCATATATTCCGTATACAAATGGTCCCTGGTTTCACGCATCCATTCCACCAGGTGGAGCTTCAGCTCCTTGACCACATCGGCGTACTCTGGCCATTCGATGCGGTTGCTCATCTCATAGGGGTCCTCCGACAGGTCATAGAACTCGTCGTCAGCACCGGTGTGGAAGATGTACTTATACTTTTCTGTGCGGATGCTGCGAATCGTGTAGAAGCCCATGTGGGAACCGTGGAACTCCGAGACGATATAGGGCTTTCTCTCCTGCTTCTGGCCCAGGCACAGCGGCAGAAAGCTCTGACCCTGTACCTGCTCCGGAATTTGGGCGCCGGCAGCCTCCAAAATCGTGGGGCACATGTCCACATAGTGAGAGACAAATTCCGTACACACAGAATTTGCGGGAATCCTGCCCTTCCAGCGGGCCAGCAGGGGCACATGGCAGTTATCGTCATACAGGGCGAAGGCTTTATCCCAAATCTTATGTGCCCCCAGATGGTCCCCATGGTCCGTGGAAAACAGCACCAGGGTATCCCCGTCCAGTCCCAGCTCCGCCAGCTTATCCAAAACGCGGCCCACCATGTCATCAATCAGGGTGCACTCACCCATATATTTGGCGATCAGCTTCTGCCAGTCCTGCCAGGTGAACCGGTCAGCCTCCCAGTACTTGGGTGTGTTATGCTGCACCGCCGGCTTACGGGTCATATCGTCATAGAAGCTGGGGATGGGCTGAATGTCCTCTGGCCGGTACATGGAGGCATAGGGCTCTGGGATCACGCTGGGGAAATGAGGCCCATGGAAGTCCAGCCGTACAAAGAACGGCTGTTCCTCCTTCGCAAACTGCTCAATATAACCAATGGCCGCTTTGGTGAGATAAGCCGGGCGGCTGCGCTCTAGGTCGATGGGGTCGTCGCCGTACCCGCCCATGGCGGTGGCATAATACTTGGTCTGGGGCGCGGCCGGAATCTCCAGCGTGGCGCGGTAACGGTCGTAATCCCCCAGGCCCACAAAGTGCTCATAGCCAAACTCATCCGGATTGATATCATTGTTGACATGCCATTTGCCCACATAGGCGGTGTGATACCCCTCTTCCCGCAGGCCGTTGATCACCAGGTCGTCACCGGGCTGAATTTGGTTGTCCAGCGGGTGAAGGTTGGTGTTGGTCATGGTTTTGTGGGTGTGCGGATAAGTACCAGTCAGAAATGAGGTTCTGGCAGGGGAACACAGGGGACAGCAGGTGAAGGCATTGGTAAAACGGACGCCCTCTGCTGCCAGCTGGTCCAGATGGTCGGTTTTGACCTTGACTCCATAAGGCGCCTTTCCATAAGCGGAAACCGTGTCAAACCTCTGTTGGTCCGTAGTAATCACAACAATATTGGGCTTTTTCATCGAATCCTTCCTTTCATTGATGAGGCATGGGGTGCTGATCGCGCCGTCTTCTATCAATCAATGTATAACATACTACATTATATGTCAATATCTTTTGGAGACTTTTCCGAAAATTTTTTTCAAAATTCCTTTTGAGGGAATTAGGGTTGACTTTTCCAGGCAGATAGCCGATACTATGTAGAATGTAACGGAAATTTCTGTTGTCAGTGTGAAGGAGGAGTTTCGTGGTCACAGCCATCTCATTGCTGATCTGTTTGGCTGCCTCGGCTTTGGGAGCCATCTGTGGGATCGGCGGCGGTGTTATCATCAAGCCGGTTTTGGATTCTCTGGGCATCTACAGTGTGAGTACGGTCAATTTCCTCTCTGGCTGCACCGTGCTCTCCATGTCCGGCTACACGGTTTTGAAAGGACTCCGGGATACCGATAGCTCCGTGGACTGGGGGCGCACCTCGTTTTTGGCCGTGGGCGCCGCCTTGGGCGGGCTTTTGGGCAAGGAGCTCTTCTCCCAGATTTCCGAGCTGTTTGCCGCCTCGGAGACGGTGGGCGCCATTCAGGCGGTCTGCCTGTTCATCATCACACTGGGCACCCTGCTTTACACCCTGAACAAGCAGCGCATTCCCACCCGAAATCTCCATGGCCGCATGGTCTGTATTCTGATCGGCTTTTTCCTGGGGGCGTCCTCCTCGTTTCTGGGGATTGGCGGCGGCCCTATCAATCTGGTGGTTCTTTTCTATTTCTTCTCCATGGACACGAAAACCGCTGCCCAGAACTCCCTGTACATCATCCTGATCTCCCAGATCAGCAGCCTGCTGCTGACGGTGCTCTCCGGAAGCGTCCCGCCCTTCTCTCTGCCCACGCTGCTCGGCATGGCCGTGTGCGGCGTGCTGGGCGGGATTGCCGGGCGCTGTGTCAACCGGCGGATTCCCTCCGCCACGGTGGACCGGCTTTTTATTGGAATGATGGGCCTGATCCTGGCGATCTGTGTCTATAATTACCTCCGTTTTACCTGATCTTCTGGCCGGCGGACCGCTTTGCCGCTTCCGCCAAGCCGCTGTCACCGGATACCCTGGAAGGAGACCGATTCATGAAAATCATTGACGCCCATTTGCACCTGTTTCCAGAGAACGAGCCCCAGTTCGAGGAGATGGCGCAGTCTGTGGGGCACCATAATTCCGCCGCGCACCTGCGGCAGGCGTACCGGGACCTGGGGATTGTCCACGGCGTGGTCATGGGCAACCGCAGCCTGCGGGCCGCAGACCACGATTACCCTGCCGATCTCTTTCACTACTGTGTAGGGCTGGACAGCGCCCTTTTCCGGCAGGGCGGCTCCACGACCGCACATCTGGCGGAGCGGATTGAGGAAAATCTGGCAAGCCCCGCCTGCTGCGGCGTCAAGCTCTACCCGGGCTATAACAAAACCTGGCTGTGGGACCCATTGTATGAACCGGTCTATACCCTGGCGGCTCGGTATCGCAAGCCGGTGGCGATTCACATGGGCCTTACTGCGTCCGCCTCCGCTCATCTCAAATACTGCCACCCCCTGACGCTGGACGAGGTGGCCGCGGACCATCCGGACACACAGTTTGTCATGTGCCACTTTGGAAATCCCTTTCTGGAATCCGCCGCCGCGGTGGTGGAGAAAAACCCCAACGTGGCCGCCGACCTCTCCGGACTGCTGGAGGGCCGGGTGGATTTGAGCCGTTACCAACAAGAGCAAACCGGTTGGCTCTCCCTGCTGCGGACCTGGCTCACTGCCATGGACCGCTGGGAGGATTTGCTCTTTGGCACCGACTGGCCCATTGTCAATCTGGCAGAATATGTGGACTTCATCCGTCTGCTGGTCCCCGAGGCCCGCTGGGAGCAAGTCTTCTTTCACAATGCAAACCGTGTCTACCAGTTGGGGCTGTGAGCCAGGGTGGGACGTGCGGAGGACATCGCCTCTGAAATGTCAAGGGAGCCTGCCGGCTGGCAGGCTCCCTTTTCGTCCGGACACATCCGGGTCGTGTTTCTCCGGCGCGGTCTCCATGCACAATCAGTGCGCCACGAACACGGACAGCCACAGAATGCTGAAAGCTTTCGCTTGTTTGCTCTTTACGCAGCAAACATGCCGAACTCTTGCGTCCATGTCATGAAAGGAAGAAACCAAGCCGGCTGACCTGGTTCTTCCTTTTGTGATCTCAACGCAAAGCCATGATCGTTTCATGGGAGAAGTTCTCGTTTTTCTGGCCGCTTATGCGCACTTCCCTAAATGATATTGGCGGAAGCGGCCTCGCTTTTTCCGATCATCGCCGCACCATCAGCCGCTTCATGCCTTTTTCCAGTCCCTCGGCGGACAGATCATACATCTGGAAGATCTGCCCCAGCTGGTAGTGGGTCTGGCTCCAATAGTCCGGTTTGGCCGGCATCGGCTCCGGATTGAGCCAGATCAGATAGGGATACTGCTTTTTAAACCGCTCCAGCCACTCCAAGCCTGAGGGCGCATAGGTCCCCTTGCCCCACTGAAACTGCTTTTCCCGCAGCTCGTAGGGGTTCATGGCGGCGTCGCCCACGATAATGACCTTATAGCTGCTGTCAAAGTTCTGGAGCACCCACTCCGTGGGCACCTCTCCGCTGCGCCAGAGCTGCGGGCCCTGGAAGAGGCTGGAAAAAATGCAGTTATGGAAGTAATAGGTGTGCAGCTCCTTAAAGTGGTTGGACTTGGTAGCCGCCTGGAAGAGCATGCTGCAAAGCCCCGCGTAATACTCCATGGAGCCGCCGGAATCCATCAGCAGCAAAACCTTGACGGTATTCTTCCGCGGATTCTTGTAGCGCACCTGCAGCGAGCCCGCATTTTCGCAGGTGTCGTGGATGGTGCTGTCCACATCCAGCTCCTTGTCAACGCTCTCTGTCTGGACCGACAGCTGCCGCAGCAGCCGGAAGGCCATCTGAAATTGCCGGGTGTCCAGGGTATTGTCCTTCCGGAAGTCCCGAAATTTCCGCTCCCCGGCCACCGCCATAGCCGTCCGGTAGCGGCCCTGGCCGCCGATCCGGATGCCGTTGGGGTGCCAGCCGCTGTTGCCCCAGGGGGTGCGCCCCTGAGTGCCCACCCACTTGCTGCCGCCATTGTGCTCGGCATCCTGCTCCTCCAGCCGCTCCTGCAGCAGCTTGAGAAGCTCCTCCATGGTCTCGTCCGGGAAGCCGGCCGTCATCAGCTCTTCAATGGTCCGCTTCAGATCCTCAGAGGGGTGCTCCAGCCACTCCAGCATCTCCTCCGGCAGATCTCCGTTGAAGGGAATGTCCTTGAAAAATTCCAGGAACACCTGGTCGAAGCGGTCGAACTCCACCTCGCTTTTCACAACAATCGCCCGGCAGAGGTGATAAAACCCCGTCAGGCTGGACTTGTGCAGCCCCTTCTCCATGCCCTCCAGCAGCGTCATCCACTCGTTGGGGGAGACGTCTAATCCCCGCTGACGCAGCAGATAAAAAAATGCAACAAACATGGCGCTTACCGCTTGCTCTTTTGCAGCAGCTGCAGGTCCTTATCCTTTTTCAGCAGCACGCCGGCAAAGGGAATCTCCCGCTCGATCCGCCGCGGCTCGATGCCGCCGGCCACCATGGCCCGCAGCCAGTCTACCAGCTCCGAGGTGCTGGGCTTTTTCTCAATCCCCCGCAGCTCCCGCACCCAGTAGAACGCCGCCAGAGCCTGCTGCACCAGCCGTTCATCCAGCTTGTCGAAGTGGACGCGCAGAATGTCCTCCATCTGCTCCTGGTCTGGGAACTCGATATAGTGGAAGACGCACCGGCGCAAGAACGCGTCGGGCAGCTCCTTTTCCGCGTTGGAGGTGATGATCACGATGGGGCGCTGTTTGGCCTTGACCGTCTCCTTGGTCTCCGGGATATAGAACTCCATCTGGTCCAACTCCCACAAAAGGTCGTTGGGGAACTCCAGATCCGCCTTATCCACCTCGTCGATCAGCAGCACCACCTGTTCCTCGGAGGAGAATGCCTCGCCCAGCTTCCCGAGCTTGATATACTTGGCAATGTCGTCCACGCCGGCGTTGCCGAACTGGCTGTCATACAGCCGCTGCACCACGTCGTAGACATACAGTCCGTCCTGAGCCTTGGTGGTGGATTTCACGTTCCAGATAATGAGCTTCTTTCCCAGGGCTTCCGCCACCGCCTGTGCCAACATGGTCTTGCCAGTACCCGGCTCGCCTTTGATCAGCAGGGGTTTTTGCAGCGTGACCGCAATATTCACAGCGTTCATCAAATCCTGGGACGCCACATAGCGGCTGCTGCCAGTAAACTTCGTCTCCATGGTCATTTCCTTTCCTGTTTTGTATTGTCCGGCTCATTATACCATATAGTTTGCTAACAAAACAAGTCTCTTTTTTACCCCAAAGCAACATCTAAAACCATCATGATCAAAAATCCTGTCACAAATCCACAGGTCCCTGCCCGGCTGTGAGCCTGGGGCACCAGCTCCTCCACCACCACATAGAGCATGGCGCCCGCCGCGAAGCTGAGAAGCCAGGGCATCAGGGGCTGCGCCCAGGCCGCAAGCCCCACCACCAGAACGCCGAAGATCGGCTCCACAACGCCGGAGAGCATACCGCCTGCGAAGGCTTTCCGGCGGGATAATCCCTCTTGCCGCAGCGGGAGGGCGATTGCAGCTCCCTCTGGAAAATTTTGAATTCCGATTCCCAGTGCCAGCGCCGCAGCACCGGCAAAATTCTCACCGCTGGCCGCCAGAGCAAAGGCCAATCCCACCGCCATGCCCTCCGGCACATTATGTAAAGTAATCGCCGTCATCAGCAGTGTGTTCTGCCGCCATGTCTCCTCCGTCCGTTCCCGTCTAAGATGGGGCAGCAGGGCGTCCAGCGCCGCCAGAAATACAACGCCTGCCAGCATCCCTGCCGCTGCCGGCAGCCACCCGGGAAACCGGCCCGCCTCGGCAGCCTGGTCAATCGCCGGCAGCAGCAGGCTCCACACGGAAGCCGCCGTCATCACACCGGCTGCAAAGCCCAGCGCGGTCTTTTGAAACCGGGGCTTTGGCTCCCCGGTCAGGAAAAATACTACGGCGGCGCCCAGGGTGGTCATCAAAAAGGTAAACCCGGTGCCCAGCGCCGCCCACTGAATGGATCGCAGCATAAGTCTCTCCGCCTTTTCCGGAATTCGAGCGAATCACCGCCCGTATGCCAGTATAAGCGTTTTGCGGCGTGGAGGTGCGGCCTCCCTCCACCCCTATCCTGGCCGGAACGCTCTCTTCCGCCTTGCCGGGGCAGATTTTTCATGTTAAACTGAGAAAAACTGAGAAAATAAGGAGGATCAACAACATGACGTCCCTGTGTACCAGGCGCCTGCTGCTCCGAGAGCTGCGGCAGGCAGATTTGCCCGCCGTAGCCAGACTCCTGCAAAACGAGACCGCCATGTACGCCTATAAGCACGCCTTTACCGACGCGGACGTCCAGGCGTGGCTGGACCGGCAGCGCAGGCGGTACGCCGCCCACGGCTTCGGCCTATGGGCCGTTGTGCTGCGGGAGACGGGCGCCGTGATCGGGCAGGCGGGGCTGACCTATCAGCCGTATCTCGACACTCAGGTTCTGGAGGTCGGGTATTTGCTGGAGCCGGCCTACTGGCGCCGCGGCTACGCCACGGAGGCGGCGCGGGCCTGCCGAGACTATGCCTTCGGCTCTCTTGGCGAGGACAAAGTCTCCTCCATCATCAAATCCGACAACGCCCCTTCCATCCGCGTCGCGGAGCGCCTGGGCATGACGCGGGAGGCGGAGTTTACCGCCCGGTATTTCAGCGGCGAGCAGCCGCATGTTCTCTACTCCGTCCGGCGGGCGGACGCCGCCGCTTGCTTTTTTGCCGGGAGTATGCTACCTTGAACATGCCGCAGGACGCGGCGCGGGCAGGCACGCCTGCCCCTTTGGAACTCTCATGAGATGAGGTGACACGATGTCAATCACCATTTTGAAGGGCGACGTGGTCTCCGCCCCCGCTCTGGGTCAGCTGGATACGACGGAGCAAGGCTATCTGGTAGCGGAGGACGGTGTGATCCAGGGTGTCTTCCCGGCGCTTCCGGAGCGCTACGCCGGCGCGCCGGTGGAGGACTGGGGCCGCGCGCTGATTCTCCAATCCCTGGCGGACCTGCACCTGCACGCGCCGCAATACCCGCTGATGGGCACAGGCATGGATCTGCCGCTTCTGGAGTGGTTAAACGCCTATGCCTTCCCCACCGAGGCCCGCTATGCCGACCCGGACTATGCCCGGGAGGTCTACCGCCTACTCTCCCGGGATTTGGCCGCCTGCGGCACCACACGGGTGTGCATGTTCTCCTCCCTCCACACCGACGCCACGCTCATTTTGATGGAAGAGCTGGAAAAGGCCGGCATCACCGGCTTCGTGGGAAAGGTGAACATGGACCGCAACAGCGCGCCGGGGCTTTTGCAGGAGACCACGGAGGAGTCCCGGCGGGAGACGCTGCGATGGCTGGAGGCCTGCCAGGATTTCCCCCATATCAAGCCAATTCTCACCCCCCGGTTTATCCCCTCCTGCACGGACGGGCTGATGACCTTTCTGGGGAAGCTCGCTCAGGAGCGGGGGCTGCCTGCCCAGTCCCACCTGTCGGAAAACCGGGCGGAGATGGACTGGGTCCGGCGGCTGCATCCGGACTGCGCCCAGTACTGGGAGGCCTACGCCAAGTACGGCCTCTGGAACGAGCGTACGCTGATGGCCCACTGTGTCTGGTCCGATCAGCGGGAGCGCGCCGCCATGCGGGACTCCGGCGTGACCATGGTTCACTGTCCTGACTCCAATTTGAATCTCTGCTCCGGGTTCCCCCAGGTGCAGGTCATGCTTCGGGAGGGGGTCAAGGTGGCCCTTGGCAGCGATGTGGCCGGCGGAGACCGGCTGAGCATGTTTGACGCGGTGGCAGGGGCCGTCCGCTCCTCCAAGGCCCGCCGGATGGTGGACGGCGCAGACTTTCTCACGGTGCCGGAGGCCTGGTACCTGGGGACCTCAGCCGGCGCCGCCTACTTTGGAGAGGCCCCGGGCTTCGCTCCCGGAAACGCCCTCCACGCTATTGTTCTTTCAGACGATCAGCTGCCGCAGCCCCACCCTCTGAGTCTTTCAGAACGGCTGGAACGGTGCGTGTACCGGCGTCAGCCAGGGGCCATCCGGGCCGTGTGGAGCGCAGGCAGGAAGATTTACGAGGCATAGGGCTCCCTCCACCGGAACGCCGGCTCAGCGGGGCACCGTGCAATCAGGGACCGTCTTATTCAGGTGAAAGAGGGGAGAGCCAATTGGCTCTCCCCTCTTTCACCCTTGGACCACGGCGGTGCTTCGCATCATGAAAATCCCCCTGGGTTCCGCAGGGCGGCCGCCGTCTCTGGAGGCGCGTCATAGCAGAAGCTCAAAAAGCCCCTAATCGCATCCGCATCCTCCACCCATTCGGCCGCAAGGTCCGCCACAGCTTCCATGCTGTCAGGCAGAATTTCCAGCAGCACCCGGTCGCTGTCCTTCTGGACGCTCACGCGCATCACCTCCAGAAGCTCCCGCTCCGCCGCCGGGTCCTCCCCCGCCAGAGCGGTGGTCTCCTGCCAGAGGATGTAGGTATAGAGCGGCTTGATCGGCTCCTCGCCCTGGGGAGTGGCTTTGCCGCTGGTAAAGCTGTTGATCAGCTCATTCATCTCTTCCACTGCGGCCTGGTCGGAAATGACGCAGACCTCTGCCTCATCCGCGTCCAACACCTGATAGCTGGTCTCCTTGATAGCCTCTTCTTCCGCCGGAGCGCCGCAGGCGGTCAGCAGCAGCGAGAAGAGCAATGTACAGAGTATGGCGCTTTTTTTCATGGAAATCCCCTCTTTCTCTTTTGCCGCCGTACCATGGAACGGGGCAGGAAACATGTGATAAGACGCCGCTGGACAGCTCTCAAAAAAGGTGTACCACGCCCATCGTCACCGCCGTGACCAGAGCCCCTGCAATGGCCACTCCCAGGAAAATGGCAGGCAGGGCGTGGCGCATCCGGATGTCCAGCAGCGCCGCCACCAGAGCGCCGGTCCATGCGCCGGTCCCCGGCAAGGGAATGGCCACCAGAATGATCAGCCCCGGCAGCCGGTACTTGCGCACCAGCCGCCCCTTCAAGTGGGCGCGGCGTTCCAGCCATTCGATCTTCGGTCCAAACAGGGCTGTCTGCCGCAGCCAGTCAAAAATCCTGCGAATCAGCAGCATGATGAATGGCACCGGCACCATATTGCCAAGGATGGCCGCACCGCAGGCTAAAGCAGGCGGTAGCCCCGCCGCCACGCCCACGGGAATGGCTCCCCGCAGCTCCAGCACCGGAACCATGGCGGTTCCAAAGGTCAGCAACAGTTCTCCTGGCATCGTCTCCAAAAAAGGCATGGGCCTCCCCCTTGCATTGCGGACCCCGGCTCCGGGGTCCGCAGAGTCTTTGCTATCTAGTTTACTCCAGATTCAGATGCTTTTTCAAGAAGTATGTTGTCACCATGTAGAAAACCGCGCCGTAGAGCGCCACAGACACGATCATGACCAGCATTGCCGCGTGCATGGCCGCCATCCCCTCCAGATGGATGATCTGCGCACTCAGGAAAAAGTCCAGCCCTGTGGCGTCCGCGAAGATCACCAGGGCAGAGACCAGCATCTGCATGATGAACTGGAACAGGAAGAAGCAGCCCACGGACCAGGCCATCTTATGATTGGGGCGGCTGTGGCCCACCGCCAAGGCCGCATAGAACTGCAGGCACATCGCCGCGCTGCCCACGAAGCACAGCGCCAAAAACTCCACAGCCAGCGCCGCGCCGTTCAGGGCGTAATAAGCCGTCAACTGGTGGAAGAGATCAAACAGTGCCTGGAAAAACTGGCTTACAAGCCCCACATCATAGGCCATGACAAGGCAGGCCAGCATCACCATGAAAAGCGTTGCGGCAAACCACACAGTGGACACGATGATCTTGGCCCAAATCTGCTGGTGGACGGATACAGGCAGCGTCATCATCACATACCCCTCGTCCCCCAGCAAATTCTTGTAGAACCGCTGGACCATCACCACCATGCTCATGACACACACGCCCATGATCGCAACAACAAAGGCCATTACCAGCAATGCGCCCAGCACATCCAGCAGCTTATACTGGGTGCTCAGCAGTCCGCGGGTAGTGAAATTGGCGCCCACCGCCGTCACCAGCAGCACCAGGTACAGCGGCAGCATGATCCGCCCGGTTGCACGAAACTCGTGCTTCATCAACTTGATCAGCATTTAAACACCTCCCGGAACAGCGCGTCCACACTCATGCCCTTCTCCTCCCGGATTTCATCCACGGAGGATTGCAGCACCAGATGGCCCTGGTTGATAAACAACACCTCGTCCAGCACCTTTTCCACATCCGCGATCAGGTGTGTGGAGATCACCACTGCCGCTTCGGGGTTATAGTTGCTGATGATGGTGGAGAGAATGTAGTCCCGGGTGGCTGGGTCCACGCCGCCGATGGGTTCATCCAGCAGATACAGCTTTGCCGCACGGCTCATGACCATAATGAGCTGCACCTTCTCCCGGGTGCCCTTGCTCATCTGCTTGATCCGCAGGCGGGCCGGGATATTCAGATGGGCCAGCATCTCCTCCGCCGCCTCCCGGCGGAAGTCCTTGTAAAAGTCCTGATAAAAGTCCAGCAGCTGCGCCGCGGACATCCACGTTGGGATCGCCGTCCGCTCCGGCAGATAGCTGACCAGCGCGTGGCTTTCTCTGCCCGGCGCCACGCCGCAGATGCTCAAGCTGCCGGAGGTTGGCGTCAGCAGGCCGTTGGCCAGCTTAATGAGCGTGGTTTTCCCGCTGCCGTTGGGTCCCAGCAGACCCACAATCCGTCCCGGTTCTATGGAAAAGCTGAGCCCATCCAGCGCCGTGACGTGGCCATACTGTTTGGTCAGCTGATTACAGGTCAAAACTGCCATGGTCATTCTCCTCTCCCGTCTCCTGCCGCAGCAGGGCAATCATTTCCTCCCGCCGGAAGCCCAGCCGGACCATCGCCGCCACAAAGGTTTTGATATGGCGCTCGGCAAGGCCGCGCTTCGCCTGTTGAATCATGGTCTCATCCTCCGTCACAAATCTGCCCGAGGTCCGCTGGCTGTATACCAGGCCGTCCCTCTCCAGCTCCGCCATCGCCCGCTGCATGGTGTTGGGATTTACCCCGGCCTCTGTCGCCAGGTCCCGCACCGAGGGCAGCCGCTCTCCTTTGGGGAACACCCCGGTGACAATCCCCACTTGAATCTGCTCAATCAGCTGTGTGTAGATCGGAGCGTCATTTGAAAAGAACCACCGCATGGGACACCTCCTCGTCATTTGTACTATCTAATTAGTACAATAACACATTTTTCTGATTTGTCAAGAGGCTGCTGAAAAAAATTTTAATCTGGCAGTCCGACAGGGGCGCCCCACAGAAACAGGCTGCGCATCACCGCCCGATGCTGGTGCTTGCGCTTCATACCGCAGGGGGTCATCCCGCTGTCAGCACCTGCCTCCCATGCGGAAGGAACACCCCCGGCCTCAAGGCCGGGGGTGTTCCTTTTATCTGTATCGCTGATCTAAAATGTCCACAACCTCCGCCAGGGCGTCATGCCGGCAGTCCGCCACCAGTGTGGCGCCGCACGCACGGACGGCATCCACGCAGTTGGCTGGTGCAAATCCCTGGGCGGCCGCCCGCAGCATGGTGATGTCGTTGGCCTCATCCCCCACGCAGTACACGTGGTCCATGGGGATCTCCAGCCGCGCCGCCAGCCGCCGGACCATGCCGCCCTTACTGGCTCCCCTGCCAGTCAGCTCCAGCAGATTGGCTGCGGAGAAGGCCATCTCGCACTCCTGTATCCATGGCTGTGCAAGAAGCCGGTCCCGCAGCGCCTCCAGAGCGGCGTGCTCGTCCTCAAAAATCACCTTCGTCAGCGGCTGGGGTACCTCCAGCAACGACGCATCCTCCCGCACCGTGGTGTGGGTCAGATGCTCATGCTGGCGGGTATAGGCGTTGGGCCGGACGGCGTGAATCACGCTCTCCAGCAGGGGGTATGCCTCCGCCGCAGTGGTGGGAGATGCCAGCAGCAGCTCCTGGCATCGCCGGCAGAGATCCCTGTTCAGCAGAATATAATCCAGATACTCCCGGGCGGAGAAATCATACAGCGCCGCGCCGTTGCAGATGATGGCCGGGGCGTTCATGGGAATCTCGTCCACAAAGCGCTCCAGTGCCGCCAGGGCCCGGCCGGTGGCCACCGCAAAACGGCCGCCCTGTTCCATGAAATACCGCAGGGCCGCCTGATTCCGCTCTGAAACCCGCGGCGCCTCCCCGCCGCTCCGGCGGGCGCTCTCCGTGTCCAGGAGGGTGTTGTCATAGTCGCTGGCCAGCAGTACGCCTGTGAATTTCCCCATGGGTTCCTCCCCTGCTTCTCTTCCCTAACTAAGATGAGGTCTCCCTGCCGCTATTCGCCCTTGGGCGGCTCTCCGCTTTTGCGGCGGCGGCCGCCCCGGTGGCGGGGCCGGCGACGCTTCGCACCCTCGTCGGAAGTTTTGGCTTCTGCCTGCTGTTCCGCCTTCGGCTGCTTAGGCGGAGTTTTCTCCTTAGGCTGCTCCGCTTTGGGCGCGCCGCTCTTGCCGCGGTGCCGGCCGCCCCGATGGCGGCGGCGGGATTTCCCTCCCTCGCCGCTCTCCGGCCCGCCGATCTTCTCCCGCATCGGAGCCTCCTCCAATGCGGAGGTCATGTAAAATGGCATGGTGAGGCGCTGATCCTCCAAAAACTCCTCTTCCTGCTCCTCCACATACCGGCTGGGCCGCTCCGCGGGAACGGCAATCCCATCCCGGCTGCCCTTGCCGTTGCGCAGAACGCAGACCTCGCAGTTGTGATAACACTTCGGCGCCTCCGGTGCGGAGTCCAGGCTTACTTTCATGGTCTCCCGCAGCAAATCCACACTTTTGACATTGCCGGGGCCGTCCGGCGTCTGGACAAAGCTCTCCACCTTCGGCATCCGCTTGGCGGCGTCCTCATAGGCGTTCTGTTCGTATTTCAAACAGCACATCAGCCGCCCGCAGGTGCCGGAGATCTTGGTGGGATTCAGGCTGAGGTTCTGTGTTTTGGCCATCTTGATGGACACGGGCAAAAAGCCATCCAGAAACTGGGAGCAGCAAAACGGCCGCCCACAGATTCCAAGGCCTCCGATCATCTTGGCCTCGTCCCGCACGCCGATCTGCCGCAGCTCGATCCTGGCCCGGAACACACCGGCCAAATCCCGCACCAGCTCCCGGAAATCCACTCTTCCGTCCGCAGTAAAGTAAAAGACAATTTTACTGCCGTCAAAGCTGACCAGCACGTTCACCAGCTTCATATCCAAGCCGTGCTCTGCGATCTTCTTCTCGCAGATATCAAATGCCTCACTCTCCCGCCGGCGATTGTTGTCCACCGTGCGGCGGTCGCCCTCCGTGGCCATCCGCACCACCGGGCTCAGGGGTGTGACCACAGCGCTGTCCTCTACCTCGTGGTTGCCCTGAGTGCAGGTGGCGTATTCCAGCCCCTGCGCGGTCTCCACGATCACCTGTTCCCCCATTTTGACTGTGAGGCCCTGGGGATCAAAATAATAATTTTTACATCCGCTGCGAAAGCGGACGCTGATTACTTCTGTCAAAGGATACCCTCCAATTCCGCGGCAAGCGCGCCCAGCACATGACCCACGCCAACGTTATAGGCGCATTCGCCGTGATACCGTTCTAACAGCTCTATTGTGGACATGATTTGGGCTTTTGTCAAGTTTTTCGCAACAACTGGCGCGATTTCCCGGTTCTTTTCCTCCATCTCACGCCCATAGAGCGACAGCAGCGCCGCCGCAAAAATCTCCCGTCCCCGGGCCAGCATGGATGCCAGAGCGTCCCGGTCCGTCCGCTGCTTTTCCAGCCGCACCGCCAGCTCAGTCACAGCCCCCCGCCGGCCCCTGGCAATGCAGTGGCACAGCTCCTCCCCCAGCGCGGAGGACTCCCCGTCTACCTGCTCCTGCGGCGGCAGCTTCAGCTCCACACAGCGGGAACGCAGCGTCTGCAGTACCTGGCTGGGGTTCTCCGCGCAGAACAAAAACGCCGCGTAGGGCGGCCCTTCCTCCACGATTTTTAGCAGTACATTCTGGTCCTGCTCCGTCAGCAGGGCGCAGTCCGGGAAGATGTAAACCTTCCGCAGCCCCTCGTTGGGCTGGATGTAGGCGTCCGCCCGGATGCCGCGTACCACGTCCACGGCGATATTTTTATGGGCCTCGTCCCGGACCGCGGTCACATCCGGATGGATGTCCGAAAGCACCTTCCGGCAGGCGGGACAGACGCCGCAGGGCTTGTCCTGCCCAGTGCACTCCAGGGCTGCGGCGGCAAAGCGGGCGGCAGCAAGCCGGTCCCCCGGCCCGGTAAACAGCAGCGCATGGGACAGCTTTCCCCGTCCCGCAGCCTCCCGAATCTGAATAACCGCGGGATTTGATCTTGGTAAGGCGGCCATGGCGGCCCCTCCTCTCCAGCCCCGGGAATTCCTCCGAGGCAATTTTAATTTCAGTTTACCACAAATTTTTAAAAAAGAAAAGCCTGCACAGCGGCGGGCGGCAGGCGCCGTCTGTGTCCGCGGCGGCGGTGGCGTTTTCTCTCCCTTTTTGCTTTTGGACTGATGGGTTACCCCGTCAATTTCACCACACCTTGAATGAATCAGAAAAATATGATAAATTAAAACTGACTATAAATTCGAATTTTGTAAAGGTGCAAAATTATGAAAAAATTAATCGTTCATGTAATGATTGCTGTGACAATTTTATTTGGTTGTTATAATCTGATTTGGTATTTTGGAGCATATAAACCTTATGATGAACTTCAAGATAATTTCCCGGAGATAGAAGAGTCGGGTGTGAAGATTTATGCTGATAAAGATGATTTTCAGTATAGTGTAAGTGTTCCCGATTATCTTCTTTGGAATGGAAATCTGGCAATCACAGAACAAGATATTCAGTACGCACTGATTATTTGGATGAAACCATTTAGAAGTGGATTTAGTCAAGGTGTACTTTTTAACGGGTATAATAATTTGAATGTTCAAATTATGTTAAAAAACAGCAGTACAGCAGAGTCAGAAGAAGATCAACCGATTGTAGATGAAAATGATACAGTAATATCTATGCTATTTAATAAAGCAAATCAGGTATGGATGCTTGGATTAGAATAAATCAAAACAGCAAAGAACTATAAAACATCTTTTCTCTGTAAATTCCATTTTATCGGACTGTTTACATAAAGGAGCGCCTCCCTTCGTCAAAGTGACGGAGGGAGGTTATTTGTTGACTAAATCAGTCCAAAGGGTAGCTGGGAGCGTTTCCTCCGCTTCTTGACAGCGTCGCGTTTTTCTGCTATCCTTCTGGATAAACCACAGGACAATCAAACACAGGGGCGCTGGGAGGAATCCCGGCTGAGATGCAGGGCAGATACCGCCCGCTGTCCCTTGACCTGATCCGGGTAATGCCGGCGTAGGAAGTGTGTCTCTCCCTGCCGCGGCCCGTTTGATGGCCTGCGGCATTTTTTGTTGGAGGGAAATTCATGAACACGAAATCTCATCTGCGCACCCGAATGCTGTGCGAGGGAGCCCTGATGGTGGCTCTGGCTCAAATTCTCGGCTATCTCAAGCTGGCAGAGGCGCCCAACGGCGGGTCCATCACCTTTGCCATGTTTCCGATCATCCTCTTTGCCGTGCGCTGGGGCCTGCGCCCCGGCCTGATGGCGGGCTTTCTCTTTGGTCTGTTACAGCTCATTTTCGACGGCGCCTACGCCTGGGGCTGGCAGTCCATGCTGCTGGATTACCTGGTGGCGTTCACCCCGCTGGGGCTGGCCGGGCTATTCCGCGGGAAATCCTGGGGGCTGTTTGCCGGCACGCTGGCAGGCTGCCTGGCCCGATTTGCCATCCATTATATCAGCGGCGTCACCGTTTACAAAATTCTAGCTCCCACGGAGTTCCTGAACTGGACCTTTTCCAGTCCGGCCCTGTATTCTCTGGTTTATAACGGCTCCTACATGCTGCCGAACACCATCATCACCCTGTTGATATCTGTGGTGCTGTATGTGCCGCTGAAACGATTTATTCTGGGTTTAGACCTGAAATAGCCCCGTATTTTGTCGCCCCCGCCATCCGGCGGGGGCTTTTTGTGGAAAATCGACAGCGATTCCAAACTTTTTTCTCCTTTTAAACGATTTCTTTTTTCTCTTTTGTGTATTGTTTTTTGAAAAATTCCTGATTATAATGGTAGATGCTAAAAAAGAAGGACGGAACAAGCTGCTGTGCAGCCATTTGAAACTGGAGGAAACAAGAATGAGCAAGAAGTACTGCTACCTGTTCACTGAGGGCAACGCAAACATGCGGGAGCTTTTAGGCGGCAAAGGCGCGAACCTGGCCGAGATGACCAACATCGGCCTGCCTGTGCCCCAGGGCTTCACCATCA
>OGGQ01001430.1_pt1 | contig 30900 bp, 27 predicted proteins | sample 1571191 | NCBI WGS metagenome assembly OGGQ01 (sample SAMEA2582061, study PRJEB24529) | metagenome | biome: Human gut stool | place: China | collected 2011
AATCAGATTCGTAAAGAAAGATGAAAGCAAATTAAAAGCGGTTGCTTCTATCACCATCGACGATTGCTTTGCCGTCCATGACATCAAAGTAATCGAAGGTGCAGACGGACCTTTTATCGCAATGCCCAGCCGCAAGACCAGTGACGGAGAATACAGGGATATTGCGCACCCCCTGAATTCGGAAACGCGTGAACAAATCAAACAAGCAATTATTACTACCTACAAAGAAGAGCTGGAAAAAGAGGAATGATGTTCCGTACATGATTCAAAAAACGTTCGGCTTACCTTTTGAAGCGATCGGAATTTATTCCGTTTGCTCTGTGTAAGTTATTTTAAAGGGGAGGAACTTCTCAAATGAAGCGCCTCCCCTTTTTTATCGATATAATTTTACTTTCTCTTATTGAAGAGCCTCTGAACAAATGTAGGCAATTCTTTCCCCTTATCTTCTTCGGCTGCCTGCCGCTGCATCTGCTGCGGCTGCTGATATTGCGGCTGTACAGGCTGCTGATATTGCGGCGACTGCGGCTGTTGCTGATATTGAGGCTGCGGCCTGTATTGAGCCTGTCCCGCATATTGCGGCTGCGGTTGCTGAGGCTGCTGTGCATACTGCGGCTGTGCAGGCTGCTGATACTGTTGCTGCTGATATTGCATCCTTCCCTGATCATACTGCTGCTGATAAGGCTGCTTATATACCGGCGGCTGCTGCCCCTGCATAGTATTGTTTAAAGGCGTGCGGATATAAGAAGGCGACGCATTCTGTGCAGGCTGAACATTTTGCGCCGCAGCCCCTTCTTCCGGCGCCCTTTCAGGCAGCCCTCTGTTCACGAAAAAGTTACGGCTGGAAACATTGCGTTCGTCTTTCGCATTGTACATGTTTTCGATATTCGGGAATCCCGTAGCGATAACAGTAACCTCTACCTCATCGTTGATGTTACTGTCTATGCAAGCGCCGAATATGATATTTGCCGAATAGTCGACAACGCTCTGTACGAGAGTTGCCGCCGTCTGCACCTCGTCCATCGTCAAGTCATTGCCGCCGACGATATTCAAGATAACACCTTTTGCGCCTTCGATCGTTGTGGTAAGCAAGGGGCAGTTTACGGCGAGGCGAACCGCTTCTACGATCCTGTTTTCACCTTTTGCAACGCCGACACCCATATGGGCCAGCCCCTGGTCTTTAAGAATTGTGCGAACATCGGCAAAATCGAGATTGATAAGGGCGGGATTGACGATCAAGTCGGCAATGCCGCGAATACCTTGCTTTAAAATCTCATCCGCTACGCGGAGAGCTTCTACCATGGGCGTGTTTTTCGGTACAACGCACGTGATTTTATCGTTCGGAATTATAATGAGCGTATCGACATATTTTTTGAGATTTTCAAGCCCTTTGGCCGTATTGTCCATACGCTTTTTCCCTTCAAAATTGAAGGGTTCGGTTACGATTGCGATCGTAAGGATCTTTAAATCGCGGGCAATTTTCGCAATGACCGGTGCGGCTCCGGTTCCCGTGCCGCCCCCCATTCCTGCGGTAATAAACAGCAAATCCGTATCTTTAACCGCTTCGGTAAGCACTTCTTTGCTCTCTTCCGCGGCGGCCCTGCCCACTTCGGGTTCAGCGCCTGCGCCCAAGCCCTTTGTCAATGCAGATCCGATCTGTATTTTATTCTCCGCTTTTGAAAGCAATAATATCTGTTTATCCGTATTTACTGCTACGTAACTTGCGCTTTGAATTCCCGCCTCGATCATACGATTGACCGCATTGTTGCCGGCTCCGCCGACCCCGATCACTTTGATCCTTGCCACACCAGACAAACTGTCTAAACTGTTAAACATAGCGATGTTTATCCTCCAAATCCGTTAAATAATTTGTAAAAAATACTTTTTTCGCGCTTTGTATCCAGCGCCATATTCAAGAGACTCAACAGAGAACTTTGAGCCGCCTTGTTGTAATAAGGTAGATTCGGCGCCACTATTTCCACGACTTTATTGAGCCGATTGGTCAGATGTTCGCGTGCGCCGCGAATCCATGTAATTCCCCCGCCTGTAAGCAAAATCGGCTTGTACTCTATATTTCTGTCGTCACACAGTTCGAGGCATTTGTTAATAATTTCGCACAGGATATCCAAACCGTCCTTGACTCTTTCTTTTAAAAAGCGCATCGGCATTGAATAAGTGCGATCTTTCCCGACATATTCGATGACCGATTCTTCATCCTTACTCGACAGGTTGATTTTCCCGATCATCGCTTCCGCCACATCGAAGGGCAAATCGACGTCGCCGTCCCTGTAAATCTGGGCGGTTACGTGTCCTCCTCCCGCAGAACATGCATTCTGATAAACGATCCCGTTACCGCATACGACGCTGAACGTCATCGAGATTTTATCGATATCCAATAAGATAGCATACTCGTCGCGCGTTTCGGAAGGTATCAGATACAGTGCTTCCGCCAGCGATACGGGCAAAAACTCCGTTTTCTGTATCCCGTATTCGGCCAAAATGTTGCGCAAAACATCTGTATAGCGATTGTCTGCGGAAAAATAGCTTAAATACCCTTCCAAAGAATCGCTTACCATTCCCAACGGATCGATCGTCCTTCGGTTGTCTGAAGTTATATAACCGATAGCCGAACGGCGGATCAGCGTATAACCTTCTTCCCTCTCGGTAAATCCGTTCGCAAAAAGAGTATTGATGTCCGATTGCACGATCCGTCGTTTGCTTTGAAAACTTAAAAGGCAGCGTTTCGTAGAAACGTGTATAAACTCACCCGGAACACCGACAAAAATTTCCCGGATCGCCTCTCCGCAGCTGCGCTCCGCCTCTTCCAAAGAAATATTAATCGCGTCCTGTAAACTTTTCAGGTCAAAAAAAGCCGCGTCGGAAAAACCGTCGTAAGTCTCGCTATGAATACCTTTAAATACAAAAGTATTATTTACCCCCCGTTCCCCGATCACTACGGTAACGGCGGTGGATTGCACATCGAGTACGGCTACGCTTCTGCGGCTCATTTCTGCTCTCCGAATTTATCTTTGGAATCGCGTGGTTTATACAAACACTATTATATAATATTATTTTTTCCTTGTCAATAAAAATAACGTTTCCCGAGAGAAATCTTTCGGGAAACGTTATTTCCAAAAATTGGCAATCGGCAACAAATTATGCTATCCAATCGTTCGGTTTTTCCTGCGAATAAACCGACGTTACAGCGCCGCCGCTTTCCTGAATCGTAATATATCCGTAGGTACGCTCCGCATCGCCGAAGCCGCCGCCTTCCGCATCTCCGGAAAGATAGCTCGATACAGTCAGCTTTGCCTTCGCCTCGGCATTTTGCTCCGGTTTTACTATGCGGATACGCAGCCCTTCGATGCAGTCGATATAAAAATAAGTAAAATTCTTCTGAGGATCGCTGACCCCCATATCATAGTATTCGATTTTGGAAATATTTCCTCGCATCTGCGCCGCCTCGATTTGTTCGAACAGCGCAAGCAAAGCATCGTATGCCTGCGACTGACGTGCCGACACGGAAAACACTTCACCGACCGCCGGTTCTTCAAACTGAAAACCTGCAATTTCGACGTTTCGCCCCGCAATATTATTGACGTTTTGGTCTTTAATTGCAAGCACGGTACCGTCATCGCCGATCACATAATATTTTCCGTCTTTTACAAAGGCATAACATTCATACTTCTCGCGGATGCGTACCGTTATACGATTGGGAAAATGCTTTTCGATTTCCGTAACTTCGAGGTACCCGCCGCTCTCTTCCGCCACGACCGAAGTAATGGTTGATTCCTTGAAAAAGAGAAAGTTCTTTTTCAAATATTCATCATCTAATCGCGCTTGTATGTTTTCGGCGCTTGTCTGCATTTCCGCACTTCCCGCTTCGAAACGAATTTCAAATTGCGAAATCGAACATACGGAATTGAAAGTGATCAAAAACACAATCAGAAAGATGACAACCGCATAAATAATGACGAATTTCTTGCTTCGCATCGCGTCTCCTCTTTTGTAAAAATCAAACCCGAACGCGCCGGATCTTTGCGCCGACCCCCCGCAGCTTATATTCGAATTCCGAGTACCCCCGATCGATATAACTTAGGTCGGTTACACTGCTCAGCCCTTCCGCCGATATTGCAGCCAAAGTTAACGCTGCGCCGCCGCGCAAGTCGGACGCAAATACGTCGGCTCCTTTCAGAGTTTTCACCCCGCGGATAAATGCGCTGCGGCCGCGGACGGTAATATCTGCCCCCATGCGGATCAATTCCGGAACATGTTTGAAGCGCGTTTCGAACAAATTTTCCACCATAACCGTCGCCCCGTCGCAGATACAGGCGAGAGCCGTCATCGGCGCCTGCAAATCGGTGGGAAACCCCGGATACGGGGACGTCTCGATCAGTTTCGGGGAAAATCTTTCTTTACTGGTTATATATATTTTATCATCTTTCACTCTTATTTTGCAACTGATTTCACGCAATTTATGTAAAAGCGCCGCAAGATTATCGGCATCGGCATTCTCCAATACGAGTTCGCCGCCGCACATGGCGGACGCAATTAAAAAGGTGCCGGCTTCGATCCTGTCTGAAATCGGCGTGTACTCTGTGCCGTGCAATTTTTTTACCCCCTCTACAACGATCGTTGCAGACCCGGCACCGCGGACTTTGCCGCCCATTCTGTTCAAAAAGTTCTGCAAATCTACAATTTCCGGCTCTTTTGCCGCATTGCGTATGACAGTAGATCCCTTGGCTTTGACCGACGCAAGGATCAAATTTTCCGTTGCACCGACGCTCGGGCAATCCAAAAGCACTTCACTGCCCGTAATCGTATCGCACACGCAGTCGATGTATCCGCCGTCTTCCGTTACCGCCACGCCCAACCGCCGCAATCCCTTTAGATGCAAGTCGATGGGACGCAATCCGATGTCGCATCCGCCCGGATAGGCAATGCGCGCCCTGCCGAACCGCGCGACGACAGATCCCAGCATAAAAATCGATGAGCGAAGCTCCTTTGCCAGAGCCGCAGGTATTTCATGATTCGCTGCATCCGCCCCGTCGATCGTGAGATCGTCGCCGACAAAGCCGGTCTTACATCCGAGTTCCCCGAGTATTTCAACCATATTCAGCACATCGGCGATTCGGGGACATTTATGTATGATAATACGTTCATCCGTCAAAACAGAGGCGGCCAACAACGGCAGCACCGCATTTTTTGCCGATTGGATCGCAATTCTTCCAAACAGCGGCCTGCCCCCCTCTATTATAAATTTATCCATAATGACTCCTTTCCGGCATACAAAAAATGCGGGCGACGCCGCCCGCTTCCCGGCCGTTTTTTCTGTAAAATTTTCTTTTTTCGTCCCCGAGGGAAATTCCTTCCCTGAAATCATAATACGTGAACAGCAGAAAAAAAGTGAATCCGAAAACGAAAGCGCCGACGAGATAACCCGGTCAGCGCCTGATCCTTGATTTATTTTTCTTTTTTTCCGCGCGAAATATTATACAGCACACCCATAGCCGCCATTGTAAAAATCAAGGAGGTGTTTCCGGAACTGATCAGCGGAAGAGGCAGCCCCGTAGGCGGGATTGCTCCGCTGACGACCAGCGCATTGATGACGACCTGTATCGCATACACGGCCGTGATGCCCGAAGCGACGAGAAAGCCAAAGCGATCTTTACTCCTTGCGGCCGTCCGTATCCCCAGCCATATCAATATCCCAAAAACAGAAAACAGTAAAATGATACCGATGAACCCGAATTCTTCCCCGATTACCGAAAGAATGAAATCGGATTCCGCAAACGGAAGATAGCGATATTTTTGCACAGAATTGAAAAGCCCCGTTCCGAACCATCCGCCGTTCCCGAGTGCGTAAAGAGACTGGATCAACTGATAGCCCTCTCCCTGCGGAGACTGCCACGGGTCGATAAACGCGTACAGCCTTTGCAGGCGATACGGCTCGATCAGTATCAGGATCGGCACAGCCGCTACGACAGGCAGCAGTATAAAGATCAAATGTTTTATCTTTACTCCGCTCAAAAACAACATCGCGAGCATCAACATTCCTACGCACATCGTAACCGACATGTTCGGCTCTAAAATGATCAGGACACAGATTGCCGCCCCGGCGCCCACGATCGGCAGCATGCCTATAAATGTTTTCAGTTTTTCAGGCTTTTCGCAGGCATAGGCCGCAGCAAAAATCACAAAACCGTACTTTGCTATTTCCGACGGCTGGATGGTGATCGGCCCGATCCCGATCCAACGGGTCGCTCCGTAATTTTCAACCCCTAACCCGGGAATGAATACCAAAACGAGGAGGATAAGAGACACGGCCAAAGCCGGCCACTTCAGTTTCAGCAGCCGTTTATAAGGAAAAAAGCCCGCGCCCAACATGGCGAGAATTCCGAGAATAAAACCGATCACCTGCTTTTTCATAAAGTAGAAGGCATCGCCGTATTGGGTTTCCGCAGTATAATAGCTCGCCGAATAGACCATCAAAACGCCAAACGAAGATATCAGAACGACGAGGATCGGGATCGCTATGGTTCCGACGTTACGCCGACGGACGGAACGGGTTTCATAAATCGCGGCCGCCGTTCTCGACTTCAACGCACGTCCCTCCGAAACTTCTGACCAATTCTTCAAATTTTTCGCCCCGCTCTTCGTATCCTGAAAAAGCGTCGAAGCTGCTGCTCGCCGGACTGAGCAATACGCACTGCCCCTCTTTTGCCGTCATGTGCGCGATGCGCACCGCCAAACCGAAATCCGCACACAGAGTAATGCGCGATTCGTTGCTCTGGATCGCACTGTTGAGCAATTTGAAGCGATTTTCTCCGTACAAAACGGAATGCACGACGCGGCTTCCGCGGATTGCCGCAAACAACTTGTCATAATCGTAGCCCTTATCTTTTCCTCCCAGAAGCAATACCGTATCCGCCTGCATGCAGGCCAATGCATTGACGGTCGCATCTACATTTGTCGCCTTGGAATCGTTTATATATGTAACCCCGCCGATTTCTGCAACCGTTTCGAGCCGATGGCGCACGCCTTTCATGGAGGAAAGAGCTTTGGCTATCATGCCGCTTTCGATCCCCATCACCTTTGCCGCGCAAATAGCGGCCAACGCGTTTTTGATATTGTGCTCGCCTTTCAGAGAAAGCTGATCCGCATCCATAATTTTTTCGTTTTCAAAATACAGACCGCCGTCGTAACAGCAAGCGCCGTCTACTCTTTCACGGACGGAAAACCAGCGGATCGGGCAACGAGCGTCTTTTGCGAAGCCCCGTATTGCCGCATCGTCGTAATTCAAAACGGCGACCTCGCTTTCTCGCATGTTCCGAAGAATTTTGGATTTCAGATAAATATAATTTTCCATGCTGTAATGGCGGTTCAAGTGGTCTTCCGCAATGTTTGTAATGATCGCCACATGCGGACGTATACTCGAGAGCGTTTCCAGCTGGAAACTCGAAACTTCCATGACGGCGATATCATCGTAGTCCAGCATATCGACGCAAGCGGTCAGGGGCGTTCCGATATTGCCGCAAGCGACACTGTTTTCTCCCGCCGCACGAAAAATCTCGTCTAACATGGTTACCGTCGTAGTTTTTCCGTTGGTTCCCGTTACGGCTACCAAAGCCGACCGCAGAAACAAACAGCCCAATTCCGACTCTCCGATGATTCGCTTCCCCTTTTTCCGAAACAGCACCGGAAGTTCATGGTCGATCGGAATGCCCGGGCTCAAAACAAGCACATCGCATTCTTCCGCCGCCGCGGTCAATCCGCTCTCTGCAATCGATATCGCCCCTTTTTCTTCTAAGCTTGCAATATTTTTATGTACCGCACCGGCATTCACATCGTCATACATATAGACGGCAGCCCCGCGCTTCAGCAGAAATTCGCAGGCAGACACGCCGCTCTTGGAAATTCCCGCGACCAAAAATTTTTGTTTTTTAAAATACATCGCACTCCTCCAAACTTACTGAACGAAAAAGAGACAGAGGGCCCCCGCAACAAATGTTATGAATGAATAAGCATACACGATTTTGCTTTCCGAATACCCTTGTTTCTGAAAATGATGATGCAGCGGCGCCATGAGAAAAATTCTCTTTTTCGTTCTTTTATAATATATTACCTGCAATATTACAGATATTCCGGAACAGACAAACATAATCCCTATCACGGCTATATACAGCAAGTTTCCGCTGAATACACTGATCGCTGCCGCGAAACCTCCGAGGCCGAGAGACCCCGTATCCCCCATAAAAACCGACGCTCGGTTTGTGTTAAACAAGAGATAACCGGCCAAAACGCCGCTTAAAATCAAACTTAACCGTGAAAGAGCGCCTCCTTCCGCTCCGGAAAGACAATAAATAAGCGCCGCCATGGCCGCAAAATACCAAAAACTTACCGACGCCGCCAGCCCGTCCAACCCGTCGGTCAGATTTACGCAGTTCGTTACCGCAACAAAGATAAACGCGGCAAGGGGAATAATCCAAACGCCGATGTCAACCGAGAAATGCGCAAACGGCAAATTCAGCACCGTTAATTCGTTCAAATAACAAAAAATCCCTGCGATCAAAGCCAGCGCTATCTGAAATACAATTTTTTGATACGCCCGCAATCCTAAATTCCGACGGAAATGAAACTTTAAAAAATCATCCAAAAAACCGACGGCCGCATATGCAAGCCCGAATGTCAGCGCAACGGCCGACAGCTTGTCCGAAAACAGACCAAAAATAAAAAAGCACAGAACCGCGGCCATAAGAAAAGCGAGCCCTCCCATTGTAGGAGTGCCGCTTTTCCCTTCGTGTTCTTTCACATATCCCAAAATATATTGGCCCGCGTGCAATTTTTTTAAGAGCGGAATGACTGCCGCACATAGAATCGCAGACGCCAATGCCGATACGATCAAAATCAATAATTCAACTTTCATTATAGCCGTCTTTCTGCGCAAATGTTCTGCTCAGTACTTTTTTTATGGCGGATACGTCGCTGTAAATGTGCCGCACCCCCATGATCTCCTGATAATTTTCTCCGCCTTTGCCCGCGACGAGCAAAACGTCGCCCTCGCGCAGCATGTCGATCGCATATTCGATCGCGCATTCCCGATCGACCACGATCACATAGGAATCCGAAACGGAACGGGTCCCCTTTTCGATCTGCAAAATAATATCGAACGGATCTTCATAACGAGGATTATCCGAGGTCAAGACGCAAAAGTCCGCGATCTTCGCGGCGATCTGTCCCATGATCGGCCTCTTCATCGCATCGCGATTCCCGCCGCAGCCGAATACGCAAATCAATCGGCCGCCGCAATGGCATTTTAATGCCGAAAGCGACTTTTCCAGCCCATCCGGAGTATGCGCAAAATCGACGAATATATCCGCTCCGCGCGCCCTCGCCACATGTTCCAGTCTGCCGCTCACGTGTGATAACCCGGCCAACCCCGCCGCTATGACCGGGACTGACACGCCGAGCAATTTCGCGCACTCCGCCGCCGCCATTGAATTATAGACGTTGTGCAAGCCCGCCATGTTTAACCGTATATCGTACAGTTCATCAAATAAATTGATCACATACGAACATCCCTCAAAATTTTCCCGGATGTCCACGGCAAAAACCTCCGCCGGATTTTCCAACCCATAGCAAAAAACGTTTTCGCTATTCCGCGCAATTTTTCTTCCCTCTTCATCGTCTGAATTGATCACGGCAAAGCGATAACTTCCCGCGGAAAACAATTTTTCTTTCGCCGCCGCATAGGCCTCCATCGTTTTAAAAAAATCCAAATGATCTTCGCTGAAATTCGTAAATATACAGCATTCGAAAAATATTCCTTCCGTCTTCCCGAAATAGAGGGCATGCGCGGACACCTCCATCACGACATACTCGATCCCGGAAGAAACCATATCTGCAAAAATTTTGTAAAGAAAGGAAGGGTCGGGCGTAGTCAGTTCCGGCGAAACTTCTTTGTTCGCATAATAGATGCCGAGCGTTCCGATATTGCCGCACTTTTTCCCCGCCGCCGTTAAAATGGACGCAAGCATATGCGCCGTAGTGGTCTTTCCGTTTGTTCCAGTAATTCCGATAATTTTTAAACGCCGTTCCGGGTGCCCGTAAAAAGCCGCCGCGATTTGCGTAGCCGCACCGCGCCCGTCTTTGACGATGATCTGCGGCACATCGATCGCCAATTCTCTTTCCGCAACCAGCGCGACCGCCCCGGCCGCGACAGCTTCTCCCGCATAATCATGCCCGTCGTGTTCCCCGCCCGCAAAGCAGACAAACAGATCGCCGCTCAGAATATGCTTGCTGTCGGTCCCTATCCCTGCGATCTCCGTTTCTCGAAAACCGATCGTTCTTTCGTAGCCGATTTCTTTTAGCAAATTAGAAAGTAACAAAACCAAGCTCCTTTATTCATACGGGGAGATCCCCTTTAAGTCGATTATGCCCTGAAAAATTTCCTGCGCAACGGGTGCGGCGACAACGCTGCCGTAGTACGCTCCCTGCGGCTCATCCACTATCACGAGCGCAAGATACTGCGGATCGTCGGCAGGAAAAAAGCCCAAAAAGGAAGAAACGTATTTTCCCTGCGCGATCGCCCCGTTCTCGAATTTTTGCGCAGTGCCCGTTTTTCCTCCTACTTTATATCCTTCGACATACGCCTTACTGCCGCTTCCGTTTTCGACTACGCCCTCCAAAAGCGAAGCCAAAATGCGGGAAGCCTCTTCGCTGATCGTTCTGTTCTTCAGCAGAGCGGGTATTTCTTCATCGACCTTTCCGTCTTCAGAAAAAATCCTGTCTACCAACCGCGGCTGATAATAGCAGCCTCCGTTGACAGCGGCCGCGCCTGCGCAGGCAAGCTGAAGAGCCGTAACCGCAACGGTCTGCCCGAAACCGATCCTGGCTAAATCGCATGCGCGCACGGCGCTTTCCGTTATCAGCATCCCCTGCGCCTCGCCCGAAAAATCAATGCCCGTAGTCTTGCCGAAATTAAACAGCTCGAGATAATCGTAAAACGTTTCCGTCCCCAGCGCAAGCGCGATATCCGTAAAGCAAGGATTGCAGCTGTTGTTGAGCGCTTCCGCCAATGTTTGGTTGCAATGTTTTCCGTTTGCGTGATTGCTCCAGCATTTTACCGTTGTACCATCCACCGAGCGCGTTCGGCTGCTGCTGAAAACATGCGTTAAGGAAAACGCGGACCCGTTCCCCTGCAGGTATTCTTCGATATTGGCAGCCGCCGTTATGATTTTAAATGTAGAACCCGGCTCATAAATATCTGAAATCAAATTATTGCGCGAAAGTTCGTTCAGTAATTCCGGATCATCTCGCGGAATATCGTTCAGATCGTAACCCGGATATTCCGCCATTGCCAAGACGTCAAAATTATTCGGGTCCAAAACGATGCACTGCGCGTTTAGCGGCGAATATTGCGTATATACCTTTTCCAAAGCGGCCTCCGCAATTGCCTGTATTCCGTAATCCACCGTCAATTGCACGGTGAGGCCGTCGGCAGCCGGATAATAGAAAACCTCACCGTCGATTTCCGCACCGACCAGATCGGTTGGATTGGCAATTTCTCCGTTGACCCCCGCGAGGTACTGATCATAATATTTTTCGAGTCCGGTCAACCCTATGTTATCTGTCGACGTAAACCCGAGTACCCTGCTGAGAGAACTGCCAAACGGATATATGCGGGTATTATCGCGGGCATAATATACTCCCGGCAAATCGAACTCTTCCAAACGAATGATCCGATTCTTGTCTGCATGGCGCACCGCCGTAATTTCGGATACTCCTCCGGATATGAGTTTTTCATACAGGAGATCTCCGTCCAGCGCAAAAATCTCTGCAAGGGTGATTGCCGTCTGCGTTTTATCTTCCACCGCATTCGGGCGTACAAAAACCGAATACGACGACTGATTGTCTGCCAAAACGACCCCGTTCGCATCCACTATTTGTCCGCGAGCCGCAACGATCGGGATTTCCCGTGTCCATTGCGAAAGCGCGCGACCGCGCAGTTTTTCTCCCTGCAGGATCTGCACATAAAAAAATCGGGTGAAAATGAGCAAAAAAAGAAAGGCTATTACCGCACATACGGCAAATAACCTCTTTCGTAAAACAGTTGCGGAATAGCCCGCATTTTTTTTCGACTTTAATTTTCCGATCTTTGCGACCTCCGCGCCGATGATAAAAATTCCGGCTGCCCCGAGGTTCAAATTCCCTCCGCCAGCCGGAATCTTTCGTAAACTCTTTTAATTGGTAAAACGCATCCCGTTTTCGTTGCCCCACCGTATGATGGTTTCTTCGGAAGTTGCCGCGTCAATATCGTCTGCCAGCTGTTCCGCCTGCGCGATCGTGCTGCGAAGCTGTTCTTCGTATGCGGCCGCCTCACTGTCAAGCGTTTTAAGCACGCTGGTATTCACGATGATCAGCGCCAGAACGACAACCACGACCACCGCATAGATCGCCATCAGCAATTTTCCTTTCGCGGTCATGGAATATTTTTTCTGCTCTTCCACAACCGTCTGCTTTTCCTCACGGTAAAGATCGGAACGGTATTGAATGGTCGTTGCCGTCGGCTTGAGGTCTTCGTTCGCCTCTTCGGCATAGAACTGTTCAGCCTCTTCCGGATGCTCTGTCTGCGGAGCAAAAACGGGCTGTTCGAATTCGACTGCCTGCTGCGGCACCGCAAAGGTTTCGGCCCGCGCATTCAAGGGCGAATCGGCACGGAAAATATCTTCCGTAACCCGTTGATGCCGAAATTGCGGAACTGCCTGTTCCTCCGTCCTTTCGGGATACAAAGTCGCACGCGCATACGCTTCGGGCGTATCGTATATCGGCTGCTCGAACGTCTCAGGCGCGGATGCTCCCATAATATCTTCCGCTTTTTTCAAATCGGGATTGATAAGTTTCTGATAGTTTTCAGAAATGCGTGCATTGAACTTGAGCGCTTTCTGTTCTTCCGTCATCGAAGCAGGCTCCGCCCCCCCGCTGAGTTTGCCATAAGCTTTCAGCGAGCTTTCGAATCTCTCGTTCGTATTTTCTCTTTCCAATACAGGAAGCGCCGTAGCCATAATACCTTTCTCCTTATCTATATTCTCAAACTTTTTCCGCTATACGCAATTTTGCGCATTTTGAACGTGAATTTTTTTCAGTTTCTTCCGATGATGCCGTCAGCGGCTTGTGCGTAATGAGTTCAATCTCTTTCTTTTTTCCGCAAACGCAGACGGGCAAACTCTTATCGCAAATGCAATCGCTCGCCAAGTCGCGGAAAACATTTTTTACGATCCTGTCTTCCAACGAGTGAAATGTCAGGACACAAATTCTCCCCCCCTTGTCCAAGCGGAGAGTCAAATCTTTGACCGCTTGTGCAAGCCCGTCCAATTCGCCGTTTACTTCGATGCGAATCGCTTGAAACGTCTTTCTGGCGCAGGGACCGTTTTGACGGAATTTTGCAGGTATGCTCTTTTCGACGATCTCTGCCAATTCTCCCGTGGTTTCGAATTCTTTCTGCTCGCGGCGCTTTACAATATTTTGAGCGATCCTTGCCGAAAATTTTTCCTCGCCGTATTTTCGGATCACTTCTTCCAGCGCCCTTTCCGAATACCCGTTTATTACGTCTTTTGCGGAAAACGGCGACTGCCCGTCCATTCGCATATCCAGCGGAGCATCTTTCATATAACTGAACCCGCGCGACACTTCATCCAACTGAAAACTCGAAACGCCGAAATCCAATATCACCCCGTTCAGCTTATCTATTCCCGCATCTTCCAATGCTTCGGAAAAATTTTTAAAATTGCTTTTATAAATAGAAAAGCGACCGGTAAACGGTTCCAAACGTTTCTTTGCCGCCGCGATCGCACTGTCGTCAAGATCCGTGGCGATCAGTCTGCCGTCCGGAGCAGTCCTTCGAAGGATTTCAAACGAATGACCGCCGCCGCCGAGAGTTCCGTCGAAATAAACTCCCCCGCTCCTTAAATTGAGTCCGTCCATGCATTCTTCCAGCATGACCGGATTGTGTGCAAATTCAATCATGCCTTCGGCCTGTTGAGCGCATTTAATTTTGCAAAAACGCTGCTCATGTTCAGTTCCGAATTCTTCCGGGCGAATTTTTCAGCAGCTTCGATCCGTAAATACGCGGCCGCGCCGGTAATGACGATCTCTTTATCGATCTTCGCGTATTCTTTCAGCTCAGAAGGGATCACTACACGGCCCTGCGCATCCTCCGTTACATCATAGACCATGCCGGTAAACATCGCGATCGCATTCTGCGTTTCTTCATCGAAAAAAGAGGCTTCCCCGAATCCGTCCAATATCTTTTGATATTCGCGCTGCGGCATGACATATATGCTTTCACCGGGCCCGAAAGCGAGTTTATAATCCGCCCCGAGTTCGCCTTTGAACTTGGCCGGAATGCGTATTCTGTTTTTATCGTCCAACCGATTGTTGAACCTTCCGTTAAAAGAATACATTTCCCGCTTCCCCGTCTAATGATGTATACATTATAACACCACTTTTGACCACTGTCAACCACTTCCAACCATTTTTTATTGAATTTTTTTAAATTTTGCGCTCAAAAAAACCTATTTCAGCATTATTACGAACATATGTTTACGTTAATTCATCGTTTCAAACACACTTTTATTCTTTTTTGCCCCGCTTCCCATAAAAAACAAGCCGCTTTTTACTGTTTTTCGATCATTTTCCGAACATATGTTTGCAACAATAGCCAACCGACGTACGGTTGCCGCAATTCCGTCAAATACGGGACACGCAAACCACGATTCAATTTTCTTCCGCAAAAACGAATAATGCGTACATCCCAAAACCACGGCATCGACTTCCCATTTCGGAAGATGTTCCGCGAGAGGAATTTTTTCTAAATCGAAAATATTTTTTTCCACGGCACCCGCCAATTCCTGCGGACAATATGGAATTAAATCCGCCGCGGCAGAATATTCGGAAAGCAGCTTTTTCATCCGTTCGCTTTGCAAGGTCGCGCGGGTAGCCAGCAACAAAACTTTCCCGCCCGGAAAGGAGAGCGCGGCCGGCTTAATCGCAGGCTCGATTCCGACTATGGGAAAGGTATACTTCTTGCGCATTTCTTCGACGCATTCCGCCGTAACGGTGTTGCATGCAATAAGAGCCGCCTTGATCGGATAACGAGAAATTTCCGCAAAAGCTTTTTCCGCCAAAAAACATATCTCGGCATGCAGGCGATTTCCGTAAGGCGCATTTGCGTTGTCTCCATAATAAATACAGCGTTCGCCGGGAAAGCGTTTGCAAAACTCGCCGAGAAGAGCAAGCCCACCCACGCCGCTATCGAAAAAAGCGGTAAACTTTTCTTCCATTTTTCCCTCCTGAAATTTCTTTATTCGGAAAATATATGAAAAAACGGAAGATTAAATTACACTTTTCGGCAAAAAACAGTTTACAAGCAAAAATTTTTATGCTAAAATAGCTGAGATATTAAATGAGTAACCATTGAAAGGAGAAGCAAAGTGCCGAACATCAAATCCGCGAAAAAGCGCGTAGTCGTTACCGAAAAGAAAAATTCTCAGAACAAAATGATAAAATCTTCCGTAAAGACTGCCATTAAAAAGTTTAATGCAGTCTTGGCCGCAGGCGACATCGAGGCGGCGGAAAAACTGTTGCCGGAAACCGTTTCCGTAATCGATTCCGCAGCGTCGAAAGGAATTCTCCACAAGAACAACGCGGCGAATAAAAAATCCGCATTGGCGAAAAATCTCAACGCCTTGAAAGCGGCTCCGAAGCAGGCCCCTCAGGCAGCGGCCGCCGAGACGGCTGTAAAGGAAGAAATTCAGCCTGAAACGGCCCCCGTCGCCGAAGAAAAACCTAAAAAGGCCAGAGCGAAAAAAGTAAAGGCCGACGCAGAATAATTTCTTTTTATCCTATTCGAACCATTCAAAAAGAGCGTTTAACAGCGCTCTTTTTTCTTTTGTCTTTTTAACAATTCGTTCATCTTTATCTTGTTTTCACAAATCCTTCAAAAATTTTAAAAAGTTATCAAAAAATGCTTCAAAACAGTTGTATTTTTTGCCTGTTTATATTTATAATATTTTTGGTTTAAAATTACTAAACTCAAAGTTTAACGCTTCACCTTATATAAAAGGATTATATATATGTTGTTAGGAACAAAAATCAGAGATCTTCGCCTGCAGCGCAATTTGACGCAGGAAGAACTTGCGGACCGATGCGAACTTACCAAAGGATATATCTCGCAGTTGGAGAACGATTTGACCAGTCCGTCGATTGCGGCTCTCGGAGATATCCTATCCGCCTTGGGAAGCTGTTTCAGCGAATTTTTTAAAGACGAAAAAGACGAAAAAGTCGTTTTCAGCGAAGCAGATTACATCGAGAAATCGGCGGACGGTACGGTAAAAAGCTGGCTGGTCCCGAATGCGCAAAAAAATCGTATGGAACCGATTTTCGTCCGGCTTTCCCCCTTTTCTTCCGCCGGAGAAGACATCCCCCATACAGGAGAAGAATTCGGTTACGTCATTAAAGGCTCGATACTTTTGACCTTGGGCACAAAGAAATATGACTGCCATGCCGGAGAGAGCTTTTATTTTACGGCAGATAAGGCGCACGGCATATCGAATGAGACCGATCAGACAGCGGAGTTCCTTTGGATCTCTTCTCCCCCGAATTTTTAAAAGCCGGCTTAAGGCGCAAAATATACGTATAGGAAATTGATAACTATGGCTGAACTGAAAAAAAGTGAAAAGATCATTGAGATCGTAAACGTTTCCAAAATCTTCGATGAAACGGCAGCTGTCGAAGATGTGAACCTGTATGTTCGAAAAGGAGAATTCATCACATTTCTCGGGCCGAGCGGCTGCGGAAAAACCACGACCCTGCGCATGATTGCCGGGTTTGATATCCCCACGTCGGGCAAAATTTTATTGAACGGAAAGGATATCACCAATCTCCCCCCGAACAAACGGCCCGTCAACACCGTGTTCCAGCGGTATGCGCTATTCCCTCACTTCAATATTTATGACAATATTGCATTCGGCCTTAAATTGAAAAAGACCCCCGTTACTTATGTGAACGACAAGGGCGAGACTTATACAAAGATGCAAAAACTGACCCGCAAAGAAATCGACGAAAAGGTAAAAAACGCACTTGCCGTCGTGGATCTGGAAGGTTTTGAAAAGCGCAGCGTTTCCACACTCTCGGGAGGGCAGCAACAGCGCGTGGCCATCGCCCGCGCTATCGTCAACGAGCCGGAAATCCTCCTGCTGGACGAGCCACTCGGCGCACTCGATTTAAAGATGCGAAAAGAAATGCAGATCGAATTGAAAGAGATGCATCGCAAATTGGGGATTACGTTTATCTACGTTACGCACGATCAGGAAGAAGCTTTGACAATGAGCGACACGATCGTCGTCATGAAAGACGGACGCATTCAACAGATCGGTACCCCTACAGAAATTTATAATGAGCCGGCAAACGCTTTTGTTGCGGACTTCATCGGAGACAGCAATATTCTGAACGGAACCATGGTCGATAAATTTACCGTTCGCTTCTGCAACCACAATTTCCAATGCGTGGATGATTTCGAAAAGAATGAAAAAGTCGACGTTGTCGTTCGCCCCGAAGACATCGAAATGACGGATAAAGAAAACGGGATGCTGAGCGGCCGCGTGATCAGCGTCGTTTTCAAGGGCGTGCACTATGAGATAACCGCTATGGTCGGCAGGTCCGAAATGGTGATCCAAAGCACGCAAAGCCGCGCCGTGGGAGACATCATCGGCATGAATATCGCGCCGGACAATATCCATATCATGAAGAAGGAATTTACCGTCAACAAATACGACGGCTACATTTCCAAAAAGAATACCGTTATATTCGGCGACGGCGAATTCGATTGCGACGTAACACAGCTCTATCCCGGTTCGCACCTTGACGAAGAGGGTTATCTGATCACTGCGGACGGTGAAAAAATCGATCTTACGGACGTTGACGTTACCGTGGAAGTCGGCTTGCAGAGTATTGAAATCAGCGACAATGCAGATGAAGGCGGCGCTCAAGGCCATATCGTTTCTCTGATCTACAAAGGCGACCATTATCAATACATCGTCCGCACCGAAGAAAATGAGGAGGATTATGTATTCGATTCGGAAGACTTGTGGAACGAAAACGATTTCGTAAGCGTAAAAATCAAACCGGAGAATATCCGGCTGCAGCTGAAACAGGAGATGAAACAAAATGGTTAAAATTCATTTTTCACGCAAACAGTTGTGCATTCCGTACGGCCTGTTTCTGGCGCTGTTTGTCGTAATCCCCATGCTGCTTATTCTCTTTTATGCTTTTACCGAAACGGCCGACGGAACGATACGATTCAGTTTTGCGAACTTTCTGAATTTTTTTACAAGCACCGCAAAACTTTCGACGTTGCTGATGAGCTTTACCATCGCCATAATCTCTACTGCAATCTGTCTTCTCATAGCCTATCCCCTCGCCTATATTTTGGCACGCAGCAAATTTAAAAAGAAAAATGTTTTGCTCATGCTCTTCATTATGCCTATGTGGATCAATTTTGTATTGCGCATCACCGCACTGCGCGAACTTCTGGATCTGATAGGCTTGCTTGGGACGGACAATTATTTGAATACCATTATCGGAATGGTGTACGATTTTCTGCCGTTTATGATCCTGCCCTTATATACTACGCTTGAAAAGCTGGACAACAGCTATCTGGAGGCAGCCGCCGATTTGGGGGGAAATAAATTTACGGTATTTACGCGCGTTACTTTCCCCCTGTCCATGCCCGGCGTCATTTCCGGAATCACGATGGTATTCATGCCTTCGATGACCAACTATGTCGTATCCGACACGCTCGGAAACTTTAATATCACCATCCTCGGAAAACTGATCGATCAATATTTTACGACTTATGACAATTGGCATATGGGATCGATGATCTCCATTATATTGCTCGTCATTATTTTTCTGACCATGCTGTTGACTGGCAGATTTAAAGACGAAAACCGCGACGCAAGAGGTGCGAATCTATGGTAAAAAAAATATTATCGATAACACTGTGCGTGCTTATATTGGTCTTTATTTATGCGCCGATTTTATTGCTCGTCGTATACAGTTTTACCCCTTCCAACGTGATCGGCAGGTGGGAAGGCTTTTCTTTCGCGCTTTACGGTCAGCTGTTTCGCAACACCGAAATCATGCAAATTTTGTTTAATACCGTATGGCTCGCGCTTGCGGCGGCCGCGTTGTCTACCGTTCTCGGCACGGCCGGCGCCATCGGCATTTTTTACAGCCGCCGCAAAGTCGCAAAACCTTTGCAAGCAGCATCGCAGATCCCCGTCATCAATGCGGAGATCGTAACGGCTATTTCCCTTGCGCTGCTTTTTTCTGCCGTGCTTCTGTATCGCACTTATTTTTCGCTGATCATCGGACATATGGTCCTCTGCACCCCCTTTGTAGTCTTATCCGTATTGCCGAAGCTGAAACAAATGGATTCCAACACTTATGAAGCGGCTCTTGACCTGGGAGCAAGCCCCGCGCAGGCTCTCTTTAAAGTCGTCGTGCCTCAAATATTTTCCGGTATCCTTTCGGGGTTTATGCTTTCGATCACTTTGTCTTTGGATGACTATATTGTAACGGCGTTTACCAAACCGCCTATGTTCGACACGATCAGCACCTATGTGTACAACGCGGTCAAAAACGGGACCAACAGTTCTACCCCTGCCTTGCGCGCACTCTCTGCACTTATCTTTGTCGTCATGATCGCCATAATCCTGATCATCAACCTGCGGGCAAGAAAACCCGCCGCAAAGGAGACTTCAAAATGAGAAAACAGATCCTGTCAACTGTTTTGGCGCTATGCTTTGCGTTTCCTTTTCTCCTCCTGCTTGCAGGCTGTGCCGCTGAGACTTCTTTGATACTGCGCGTTTATAACTGGGAAGACTATATCAGCGAGCCGACTGAAAACGACAGCGAATATGTAGACCTTATTTCCAAATTCGAAGAAGAGTACGAGGAAAAAACGGGGCAAAAAATCACAGTCGAGTATTCAACCTTCGGTACGAACGAAAATATGTACAATGAACTGCAGATCAACCCCGGTTCGTACGATCTCGTCTGCCCTTCCGATTACATGATCATGAAGATGATCTCAGAAGGAATGGTCGAGGAATTTTCGCAGGACTTCTTGACCAACAGCAACTATGCGAAATATGCGTCTCCGTACATCAAGGATCTGTTCGAAGAAAAAGGCTGGACAAATTATGCCACCGTCTACATGTGGGGAACCATGGGGTATGTGTACGACCCCGAACTCAGCGAGACCATCGAGGAAGATCTTTCCAGCTGGAGCGGCATTTGGAAAAAGGAATACGCCGAAGTCGCTACGATTAAAGACAGTGTGCGCGATTCTTACTTCCTCGGCGTAGCCGTCGCTTACCGCGAAGAGCTTATGCAATTGAAGGAACGGTTCGAGCAAGGCTCGATCGATGCGAAAGCCTATAACGATGAAATAACGCGCATCATGAATCTGACCGACGAGGAAACCCTTGAAAAAACAAAAGACGCCCTCATTCAATTGAAGGAAAACTTATACGGCTTTGAAGTAGACAGCGGAAAGCAAGATATGATCGCCGGCCGGATCAGCATCAATTTTGCCTGGAGCGGCGACGCCGTATATACTATGGACGACGCCGAACCGTACATCGACGAAAACGGAAAAGAAATACCCGGAATATATCTGAATTATATCGTACCGGAAGAATGTTCGAACATTTGGTTTGACGGCTGGGTGATGCCCAAAGGAGCGAACACGGAATTAGCCGAAGCGTTTATCGACTTTCTGTCCGCCCCGGAAAACGCCGTGGAAAACATGAATTTCATCGGATATACTTCCGCAATCGCCGGAGACCGCGTCTTTGAAGAAATGATCGATTGGTATGACGAATCCGCCGACCCGGAAAACCGCGGAACCGACGAAGACGGAAACGCGCTCGTCGCATACGATCTGAATTATTTCTTTAACGGCACGAGCGACGGAGAGTATGAAAACGGCGACTTTATTATCTATGTTTCGGAAGAAAGCGCCAAACGGCAGATTTCCGCACAATACCCTACCGAAGACGTCCTCACCAGAAGCGCCATCATGCAACATTTTGATGACGAAACGAATGCTTCCGTCAACGAAATGTGGGAAGAGGTTAAAGGTTTGCCCATTCCCCTTTGGGCATATATCGCGATCGCGGCGATTATAGTCTTGATCCTCGTTGCCGCGCTGTCCTTTGCTTATAAAGGCAAACGCCGGAATGCAAAAGTCAAGAAAGGATATACTGTATTGAAAAGAGGGACACAATAGAGCGTCTCTTAACCCTTAAACGGAGAAATTCATGAAAGATCTGATTATCATAGGACAGGGCCCTGCCGGCATTTCAGCGGCGCTATACGCCGTACGCGGAGGCGCGCCCGTTACGGTCATCGCCAAAGACGACGGCGCACTGGCAAAGGCCGATAAAATTGAAAATTATTATGGATTTGAAGGCGGCATTTCCGCACGAGAATTAATTGCACAGGGTAAGAAGCAAGCGCAAGCCATCGGAGCGCGCCTATACAAGGATGAGGTATGCGGCATTGAATTTGCTGAAAGCGGGTTTACCGTTAAAACAACATCCGGCAAAGAATTGAACGCAGGAGCCGCCATCATTGCCTGCGGCATTTCGAGAAATGTTCCTCCGATCCGCAATATCGAAAAATTCGAAGGCAGCGGCGTAAGCTATTGCGCAATCTGCGACGGATTTTTTTTCCGCGGTAAAAAGGTCGCCGTTATCGGAAACGCCGCCTATGCGCTGAGCGAATATAAGGTCCTGAAAAATATTATTCAAAACGTTACAATCCTGACGGACGGACTGCCCCCTCTCATCGATTTCCCCTCTTATGACGATCGAAAAATCGAAAGTTTTGAAGGGAAAGATTCACTGGAAGAAATCCGTTTTGCAGACGGTTCTGCCGAAAGGTACGACGGCGTATTCATCGCCTGCGGGTCGGCCGGAGCATTCGAACTTTCTAAAAAGCTCGGCCTCGAAACAAAGGACAATAAAATTATCGTAAATGAAAGAATGGAAACCAATATTCCGGGCATTTATGCGGCCGGCGATTGCGTTCCCGGGCTGCAACAAATTGCAAAGGCGGTATTCGACGGCATGATAGCGGGCGTTGAATCGCTTAAATTTCTGAAAAAACACGATTGATACACAAAAAGGAGTGGAAAGCGCACCAGCACACCACTCCTTTTTTAATTGAAATTATATCGTTTATGCCACACATAGTACTTTATTTTTTAGATTTTATTTAAAATCTTCCCATAACCTGGCAGCTTTTTCGACATCTTTATCCTCCGCCTCCCTGCAACATGCGTACGGAAACGGGATTTTCAACCGCTCGTATTTCTCTTCGCAGAGCTTTCGAAAAGGCAGAAATTTCACCTTCAGCGACGGATCCCGCCGCAGAACAATCCTCCTCAGACTTTGCAGCTTTTCTATTGAATCGTTTTTGCCGGGAACAAGCACATTTGTAATTTGCAACGATTTCCCCTGCCGGCAGCATTCTTTAAAAAACTTTTCGTATGCGGATAAATCGTCCGTCTCTTGGTTTTTTACGTCGCAAATTATGCCGTCGCACGCGGCAATCATTTCTGCGTCAACGATCTGCCCGTTTGTTTCTACGCAGACATTAATATTTTGCCCGTGCAGCGAATCGACGAGTTTTAAAAGGAATTGTTTTTGCAAAAAGGGTTCGCCCCCCGAAAGCGTAACTCCGCCGCGCCGAAAATACGGTTTATAGCGAACGATCCTGCGCACTAGCGCTGAGACGGTAACCGCTTCACCCTTTTTATACAAAGTTTCCGGATTGTGGCAGAACGGGCAGCGCAAATTGCAGCCGCTGAAAAAAACGACACAGCGCAAACCCGTTCCGTCTACCCCAGACCCGCAATAAACGGAATCTATGTATCCGACGCAATCATCCTCAGAGGGCCGCGCGCCGTTATTGTGCTCAAACTCTTGCATGATAGGTTCTCTTCAGCACTTCGAGCTGATGCGCCTTGGAAAGCTTATGGAAGTTTACCGCATATCCGGAAACTCGGATCGTAATATTCGGGTACTGTTCCGGATGCTCCATCGCCGCAACAAGTTTATCGCGGTCGAATACGTTTACGTTCAAATGGTGAGCGCCCTGCATAAAGTAACCGTCGAGCATATCGGAAAGATTTTCGACACGCGAATCGTCATTTTCGCCCAAAGCGGAAGGAACGATCGAAAAGGTGTTGGATACCCCGTCCCGACAGCAACTGTACGGAATTTTCGCCACGGAATTTAAAGACGCGAGAGCACCGCTCATGTCTCTGTTATGCATAGGATTTGCGCCGGGGGCAAAAGGTTCCCCTGCCGCACGGCCGTCGGGTGTGGCGCCCGTCTTTTTGCCGTAAACGACATTTGAAGTTATCGTCAATACCGAAAGCGTATGCACCGCGCCGCGATATGCCGGCGTCTTTTTCAATTCATCCGAAAATTCCTTGACTAGATCCGCCGCAATCGCATCGACCCTATCGTCATCGTTTCCGTATTTCGGGAAATCGCCCTCGATCGTAAAATCGGCAATAATACCGTTTTCATTATATATCGGCGTAACTTTTGCGTATTTGATCGCAGAGAGCGAATCGACGGCAACCGATAAACCGGCAACGCCGCATGCCAAAAAACGCTCGACTTCGGTATCGTGTAGTGCCATTTGTATCTTTTCGTACGCATATTTGTCATGCATATAGTGGATCACGTTCAGCGTATTGACATACAGGCGGCACAGCCATTCCATATATTTATGGTAAGCTTTTCGCACCTCGGCGTAATCGAGAACGCCTTTAAAACTTTTCCCGGCAGGAGCAAGCTGATTTCCGCTCTTCTCATCCTTACCGCCGTTTAGCGCAAGCAGCAAAAGTTTTGCCAGATTGCAGCGAGCGCCGAAAAACTGCATTTGTTTTCCGATCTTCATTGCAGAGACGCAGCAGGCAATTCCGTAATCGTCGCCGAAAATCGGGCGCATCAAGTCGTCGTTTTCATATTGAATGGAATCGGTATCGATCGAAACCTTCGCACAGAACCTCTTAAAAGGTTCGGGAAGTTTTTCCGACCACAGCACGGTAAGATTCGGTTCGGGCGCCGCTCCCAAATTGTATAAGGTGTTTAAGATGCGAAAAGACGTTTTTGTAACCAAAGTTCTTCCGTCTTCTCCCATACCGCCTACGCTCTCCGTCGTCCAAGTCGGATCGCCTCCGAATAAATCGTTGTATTCGGGCGTGCGCAGCTGTCTGGTGATCCGCAGTTTTATTACAAAATCATCGATCAGCTCCTGCGCCTCTTTCTCCGTCAGAATACCGTCCGCGATATCGCGCTCAATATAAATATCGAAAAACGTAGAGACTCTGCCGAGGCTCATCGCCGCTCCGTTTTGTTCCTTGATTGCCGCAAGATATGCAAAATACGTCCATTGGATCGCCTCTTTCGCGTTTTGTGCGGGCCCCGCAATATCGACCCCGTATAAAGCCGCCATCTCTTTCAGTTTTTTCAAAAAGTCGATCTGCTTATACAATTCTTCAAGCGTACGGATATTGTTTTCATCCATCGGCTTTTCACCGTATGCGCGTTTATCTTTCGTCTTTTCCTCGATCAGCCTGTCTACCCCATACAGCGCCACACGGCGATAGTCGCCGATGATGCGTCCGCGCCCGTAAGCGTCGGGCAATCCGGTAAGCAGGCCGGCATGGCGCACCGCCTTCATTTCATCCGTATAGACATGAAAAACGGCGTCATTGTGCGTCGTCTTATAGCTGAACTCCGTTTCGACCAGATCGGAAAGCTTATATCCGTATGCTTCGCAGGCCTGCCGCGCCATCCGGATGCCTCCAAACGGGTTTACGCCGCGTTTTAAAGGCGCATCCGTCTGTAACCCGACGATAATCTCTTTTTCGCGATCGATATATCCGGCGGGGTATGTCAGCAACGAAGAGACGCGGTCCGTATCGATATCGAGGACCCCTCCCTTTTCGCTCTCCTCTTTCAATAAGGAATTAACCTTTTTCATAAGATCGCTCGTGCGTTCGGTGGGGCCGCACAGAAAATCGCTCCCGCCTTCATACGGCGTATAATTTGTTTGAATAAAATTCCGCACATCGATCTTATCCGAATAATCGCCCGCTTTAAACTCTCTGCACATAACAACAGCCCTCCGTTTATGATTTCAAAGAATAAAAAAACCTGCGCAGTCATAGATAACTGCCCAGGTGGTCGGCGGATCCGCTTTTCGTTCCCCTGCAGTTCCCTGCTTATCCACCAGTCGCGAAAAGCGCTATAAAATACAATATCTTGTATCTACGTTCGGTTTTTACGTGTATATAGTATATACCATCCGATTCAATTTGTCAACGATCGCACGCAAAGTTTTTAAAAATTTTCACAAAGTTCAACTTTTGAGTTTCTCTTTTTGAGACAGCATTGCAGATACATCTCTTCCGCCCTTTTCGCGAAGACGTCCAAGGAATATTTCTGAACGGACAATCTGCACCGACGAGCCATTCCCTGCACATCGGACCTCACCAAAAACTGTTCCAATTTATCTTTAAATGAAGGATAGTCCGTGTACAACCATCCGTTTACGCCCTCTTCCACGACCCCGCGCAAACACGCATCTTCCCGGCAAAGCAAAGGAATACCGCAGGCAAGCGACTCGATATATGTCAGCCCCTGCGTCTCGCTTGTCGACGCACACACAAACAAATCGGCCGCAGCGAGACAAGCGGGAACGCTTTCGGAAGGAATCATTCCTAAAAAGCAGACCCGATCGCGCAAGCCGCCTGCGCATTCTTCCAATGTTTTGCGAAACGGTCCGTCTCCGGCTATCAGCAAAACAATATCTTCGCGGCGCAACCGCCCCACGTATTCGATCAATTCTTCCACGTTCTTTTCCTCCGCCAACCTGCCGAGAAAAAGCAGTTTTTTCCGCCCGTTTGCAAACGAATTTATTTGCCCGGCAATTTGTTCCCCTCCATGCTTCCCGCGAAATCTTTGCAGGTCCAATCCGCTCGGAAGAACATAAATATCTTTTTTTATGCCGTATTTGACAAGCAAGTCATATATCTTTGCCGAAGGAGCGATCACCGCGTCTGCCTTTTTCAGCTGTTTTTGCGTAAACTTCTTTGCGGCATAAGCGCAAATTTTCCGCCCGAACGGCAACAGGTAATGCGCATATTCCTCGTAAACAGTATGATATGTATCGATCAGCGGAATACGGAGCACAGCCGCGATTCGCCTGGCCGCCCCATAGGTACTGAATTCACATTGTGAATGAACGATATCCGGCCCCCAACGCAAAATTTCGCGATATGTTTTTCCGTAAAATCCGAAACGGACGCGTACGGTAGGATATATGAATCCTGCGCCAACAGACGGCAGATACCACACCCCCTCCTCCTTTTTTGCTCTTTTGTTTTGGCAAAGCGTTAAAACGCGTACTTCATGCCCCCTCTCCTCTAACCCGCGCTTTAAATTGAGCACCGAAGTAACCACTCCGTTGATCGTCGGAACGTAAAAATCGGATGTTATCAGAATTTTCAAGCAGCCGCCCTCCATAATTTTTTTAAATTGTAATCCGGCGGCATTAAAAAATAATAAAATAAATATAAATTAATTATAAACTTTCCGTTTACATTGCATATATTTATACGCTTTGCTTTAAAACCTATCATAAAAGCAGGCGCCGCTTCGAAATGCGAAGCGGCGCCTGCTTTTATGATCTGTTTACAACAGCTGTTTTCTCTGCTCGCCTTCATCGAGAGGCGACAGATATTTCGGCGCAATATCGAATACGGTTACCGCGCCTGTTTTACCCTCTCCATGCATGCGATACACTGCCCGCGCGTAAGCGACGAGCACGCTTGATGTAAATTCGGGATTGCTGTCCAGCTTTAAAGAGAACTCCATGAGGAATTTGCTGTCTGTCTCTGATTTCCCGGAGCGCAAAACGAAGCCGCCGTGAGGGATCCCGCTATGATTTTTCTGCAATTCTTCTTCGGAGATGAAATGCACCGTCGTATCGTAATCGGCAAAATAATTGGGCATCTCCTTGATTTCTTTTTCGATCCTCTTCAGGTCAGCGCCTTCCTCGGCGACGACAAAGCATTCACGCGTATGCTTCTCTCGTGTAGAAAGCTGCGGATTTTCTCCGTTGCGCACGCGCTCGAGCGCGCTTTCGACCGGAACTGTATACTGCCGCGCATCCTTTACCCCCGCAACGCGGCGGATCGCATCGCTGTGCCCTTGGCTTACACCTTTACCCCAAAAGGTATAGGTGTTCCCATCCGCAAGCGCCGCCCCGAAATAAATGCGGGCAAGCGAAAACAGTCCCGGATCCCAGCCGATGCTCATCGCGCCGATATGCCCGGTCTTTTTTGCCGCCGCATCCAGCGCTTCAAAATATTCGGGAATTTTGGCATGGGTATCGAAACTGTCGACCGTGTTGAACAGCTGAACAATTTCCGCAGATTGTACGGGCAAATCGGTCGCACTGCCGCCGCAAAGTATCATTACGTCAATTTTACCGACATAATCTTTCATTGCCTCATATTTTTCGACGCGAACGGGAAGAACCGTCTTTACCGCGGAAGGATCCCTGCGTGTAAAAACCGCCGCAACTTCCATATCATTATTTTGCGCCGCGGCTAATTGTACGCCCCGGCCGAGATTGCCATAACCGACAATACCTAAACGTATTTTTTGCATACTACTCCTCTCTTAAAAAAATTAAGCCGCAAGAGAGTCGGGATAACCCCGACTCTCTTGTTAAATCTTCATACGATCAATTTCATTCCCTTCGATATCTTTTAAGACCAATTCGCCGCGTTCTAAAACGATATAGCTGTGCGCCGTATTTTCTTTCGGGAGCGAAACCGACCCGCAATTTGCCACAACGACATTCCCCGCTCTTTTTAAAAATCCTGTATGATAATGGCCGTAAATAAACGCATCGCCGCAATTTTGGGGAAGATTTTGGATGCTGTAACGATCTCCGTGCTGCAAAAATATCTTCTTTTCATCGAGATACAATACAGCCTCGCTGACAAAATCAAATTCGGAGATCATCGTATCGACATCGCTGTCGCAATTTCCCTTTACGACCGTTAACACCGCAGACAGCGGATTCAGGAGCGCGGCCACCCCCATAGGGTCGTACCCTTCGGGAAGCGGATTCCGCGGTCCGTGATTGTATATGTCGCCCAACAAAATCAATTGTTCCGCATTTTCCGCACGGTATCTTTCAAGCAGTTTTTTTGTATAATATGCCGACCCGTGCAGATCGGAAGCGATCAAAAGCTTCATAAAAGGCTATCCTTTAGCGAACGCTGAACTTATATGCGGTCGTATAGTGGTAGATCTTATTTTTTTCGAATAGCGCATCGCCGAGAGCCGCATATTCGGGGCAATTTACGCCGTTTGGAATAAATTGCGTTTCCATACAGAAGCCATAATTGCGGTTATAATAACCGGATTTACCGTTTTGGCTCAGGCCGTTCCCCGTGTAAAGCTGCACGGCGGGCATATCGGTAAACACCTCCATAGCGATGCCGCTCTTCTCGCTTTCCGCATCTGCGATCTTCGCATATACCCCGGCCGGCTTATTGCAGACAAAATTGATATCGTATCCGCCGCCGTAACGGATATCATCGTCATCGGTATCGCCGATCCTTTCTCCGATGCGGTGCGGCTTTCTGAAATCAAAGGGCGTCCCTTCGACGGCCTTGAATTCGCCGTGCGGGATCAAAGTTTCATCCGTCGGCGTTACGCGATCGGCATCGATCTGCAAGAATGTATCGAGTACGTTGCCCGAACCTTCTCCGTCAAGATTGAAATAGGCATGGTTGGTAAGATTGATAGCGGTCTTTTTATCCGACATAGCCGTATATTCAATTTTGAGCTCTCCGCCCACCAGCGTATATTTTACCTGAATACTTAAATTGCCCGGATAATTTTCTTCCCCGTCAGGACTTACCGTAGTTAATGCAAGCGTATTGCCGTCTGCCCCTTCGAAGACATAATTCCAAAGTTTTTTATCGAATCCGTTTTTCCCGCCGTGCAGATGATTGCCGCGATCGTTCTGATAAAGCTGATATTCCTCCCCGTCGATTACGAGATGCCCCTTCTCGATACGATTGCCGTACCTGCCGATCAGCGCCCCGAGATACCCGCCGTTGCGTTCATATCCCGCCACGTCGCTGTACCCCAAAATGACATCTACGGGGGTTCCGTTTTTATCGGCAATTTTCAGCGATTGAATAATGCCGCCGAGATTGAGTATGGTTGCTTCATTTTTTCCGTCTTTTAGCTTGAATGCATATACGGTCTTCCCGTCCGACGTTTTGCCGAAGACATTCGCTTGAATCATAATACTATCTCCCTTTCAATTTTTTATGTTCATAAAAACGAAGCCGGATCTCCGTTTATCAGCCGATCAATTCATCCATCTGCAGGCAGATCGCCCCGGGAAGCCGTACATGAGCGCTGAATACATTTTCAGCCCCGAAGACTTTTCCCATCGCTTCCGTATAACTTTGCACCTCGCCGTCTGCAAGGTAGGCAAGGACCGTACCGGCAAAACCGCCGCCGTGCACGCGCACCGCCCCGTCTTTAATGAGGCGTTCCGACATATGTATCGCCAGCGTTACCGGCTGTTCGCTGCTGCCGGGAACAAAACAGTTCTGCAGACAGTTTAAACTGCTCACGCCCGAAGCCGCCACCGCGCCGAGAAATGCGGAAACATTCCCCTCTTTCAGAGCGCGCGCAGCGCAGTCGACGCGTTCATTCTCTTCGAAATAATGAAATGCCCGTAAAATCGCCCTTTCGGAAACTTTTTTGCGAAGCTGCGGTATCGCGTCAAAAAAGCGGGCATATTCGACCTCACGCAGGACTTCTTTGCCGAAAAACGAAGCGACTTCGCGCATCTCCGTCTTAATGGCCGCATAGTGGTCGGTCAGCGCAGCGTGCGACCCTCCCGTATTCGTGATGACGAGCGTATATCCTTCGGGAGGCAGCAATCCTTCGATTTTCGGCTCGGCAGGGTTCTCAAAGTCTATTTTATTGATACCGCCGAGAGAGATACCCGACTGATCCAGCAACCCGCACGGCTTCCCGAAATATACATTTTCGGCATATTGCGAAATGATCGCCTTTTCAACCTTGTTCAGCTTTCCGCCCAGATAGAGAACATTGAGGATTTCTGCAATCAAAAGCTCAAAAGCGGCCGAAGAAGAGACGCCCGCGCCGCGGAAAATCGAACTTTCGGAATATGCAGTAAACCCGCCGACTTCATACCCGCGGTCTGCGATCCCCTTTACGACCCCGCGGGCAAGCGCAATGCTCTTCCCGTATTCGGCCGGATCGACCGCAAGATCTTTTACGTTAAATTCAAAAGGAGGAAAACCTTCCGATTGGATATGGATCACGCCGTCGTCGCGTTTTTTTACGGCAGCGAGGATATCGCAACTGATCGCCGCGACGAGAACTTTACCGTGATTATGGTCGGTATGATTGCCGATTATTTCGGCTCTGCCCGAAGAAGAAAACCAATACTGCGGTTTTTCTCCCACGCCCTTTTCAAAGCGGTCGGAAAGCGCGTTTTTGCGCGCGATAAAACTTTTTTTGCTTACATCGCTTCCGTACAAGTCTTTCAACTGCATATACTTTTTACCTTTTCGATGAATTTTCTTTTTCTCCCGAAAAACGGAAGAAGGGAGAACGTTTCGTTCTCCCTTTATTATACCATTAAAAGCCGCGATTGTAAATTGTTTTTTTCATTTATTCTGCG
>OGGQ01001434.1_pt1 | contig 30836 bp, 29 predicted proteins | sample 1571191 | NCBI WGS metagenome assembly OGGQ01 (sample SAMEA2582061, study PRJEB24529) | metagenome | biome: Human gut stool | place: China | collected 2011
GGCGCGGTTCGGGGTGCATCCCCCAATTTTGGGAGGAGCAACGGGCCAGGCAGAACACCCGACACCCCCGTACACTGCCCTTCCGAACGAAGCGCCAACCTTCCGGGCTCCTCCCAAAATTCCTTATCTTATCCGGATTCTCGGATCCATATACTGATACAGCACATCGGCAATGAAGTTCACCACCACCACCCAGGTCGCCAGCAGAATGACCACCGCCTGGGCCACCGGGAAGTCCCGGCTGCCGATGGAGGACAGCAGCAGCTGCCCCAGGCCAGGCACGGCAAAGACCTGCTCCACCACAATGCTCCCCGCCACCAGCTCGGCGGCGGTGACCCCCAAAAAGGCGATCACGGGGATGATGGCGTTGCGCAGGGCGTGCTTTTTCAGGGCGTCCACCCGGGTCCAGCCCCGGCTGAAGGCGGTGCGGATGTAGTCCTTTTCCATCTCGTCCAGGATGGAGGAGCGGAGCATCTTCACCGTCATGGCAATCCGGGACAGGGCCACCGCCAGGGCAGGGAAGAGCATGTAGAGCAGAAAGCCCCCCGGATCCTCCCCAAAGGTGACAAACCTGCCCGGGACAAACACCCGCAAGGTGATGCCGAACACGAAGCACAGCAGGATGCCCACAAACACCGGCGGGATGGACATGCACACCTGGTTGAACACCGTGATGGCCCGGTCCAGCTTGCCGCCGGCCCGTTTGGCCGTGGCAATGCCGATGGGGAAGGACGCCGCCACCGTAATGGCAAAGCCCAGAAGCACCAAGGTGGCCGTGGCGGGGAGTTTTTCCAGCACCATGTCCTTCACCGGAAGGCTGTAGCTGTAGCTGGTGCCCCAGTCACCCTGGACAAAATCCCCCACCCAGCGGGCATAGCGGACCAGAACGGGGTCGTCCAACCCCAGTTCCGCCTCCAACTCCGCCACGGTTTCCGGGGTGGCGTTGGTGCCCAGCATACTGGTGGCGGGGGAGCCGGGAATCACCTGGAAAGCCAGGAAGGCGAGAAGAGAAACGATGAACAATGTAATAATGAGAGTGAGGATCTTGCGCAGAATGAATTTCATCTTCCCGCCCTCCTTTCTTTCTCTTGGGCTCTCGGCTCCCCCGGCGCTGTGGCTAGGGGATTACTGGACGTAGTGGACCGTGGACAGATCCATCACATACAGGGGGTAGAACTGGTACCCCTCCAGGTTGGACTTCAGGAGCACGAAGTCCGGCAGGTCCTGGATGTAGACGTTGGCCGCCGTCTCGGACAGCAGGGCAGCCGCCTGCTTATACAGGTCGGTCTGCTGGGCATCGTCGGTGGTGGCTGCCGCCTGGGCCATGAGGGAATCGTACTCGGGGTTGTTGTAGTTGATCATGTTGTTCCCGTCGGTGCTCACCCAGCGGTTGAGCAGGGCCCCGGCGCTGAGGTTGGAGGCGTCAAAGCCCACCACGGTGCTCTCAAAGTCCCGGCCCATGTAGGTCTCGGACAGCCAGGTCTCCCACTCCACGGGGTTGATGGTGGCCGTGATGCCCACCCGGGACAGCTGCTCCACAATGACCTCCGCCACGTTCATGTGGGGGGTGTAGTTGGAGGGGACGGTGATGGTCATGGAGAACCCGTCGGGATAGCCCGCCTGGGTGAGCAGCTCCTTGGCCTTCTCCGTGTCATAGGGGTAGGCGTCGTTGAGGCTCTCATCGTAGTACTTGGTGAAGGCGGGGTAGATGGAGGTGCCCACCTTGGTGCCGTGGCCCTCGGCGGTGAGTTCCATGATCTCGTCCACGTCGATGGCATAGCACAGGGCCTGGCGGACCTGCTCATTGTTGAAGGGCTCCACGTTGTTGTTCAGGTACAGGGCCTGCACCAGGTTCATGGTACCCTCCAGGGTCTTGTAGGTCCCCTCGCCGATGGTGTTCACCTGGTCGATGGTCAGGTGGACGGCCATGTCCACCGACTCTGCCGACAGGGCAGACATCAGGGCGTTGGAGTCCTCAAAGATCTGGAAGGTCACCTTGTCCAGGGAAGCCCCCTCGCCCCAGTAGTCGGCAAACTTCTCCATCACCAGGTTCTGCTGCACCGACCGGGACACGAACCGGAAGGGCCCGGTGCCCACGGGGGCGGTGGCCTGGTCGGTGTAATCGTCGGGGACGATGTACACCATGCCCACATAGCTGAGGAAGTCGGGGTTGGCCTCGGACAGGGTGACGGTGATGGTATTGCCGTCGGCAGTTACACTTTCTACAGCAGAAAGCGCCGCGGCCAGGGCGGTGTCCACCGTGGTCTCGGCGCAGGTTTCAAAGGAATAAATCACGTCATCGGTGGTGACCTCTTCCCCATTGTGGAAGAGGACGCCCTCCCGCAGGGGGAAGGTGTAGGTGAGGCCATCCTCAGACACGGTACTGTCCGAGGCCACGGCGGGGACATACTCCCCCGTGGAGGTGGGCTTCACCAAGCCCTCGTAGACGTTGAATAAGACCTCTCTGGTTCCTGCTGCCGTCATCTGATACGGGTCAAGACTGTCTCCCAGGTCTTGCGAGATGCCAACCACCAGCTCGCCGCCGGTGACTGCCTCGCCGGAAGTGCTTGTTCCGTCGCTGCCGGTGCCGCCTACTTCACTTTGGCTCTCGTCTCCGCAGGCGCAGAGTACAGTGACCAGAAGCAGGGCCGACAGGAAAAGTGCGAAAATGCGTTTTTTCATGAACTTCTCCTTCCGCCGCAGGGGTAGCTGCGGCGTTACAACAAAATAGCATCTCCCATTATTAAATTGTCGGTTGCAGTGTACCACCCTTTGCCCCAAATTACAAGCAAAACTTTGCCAAAGTGCAAAGTTTTTTAGGGGTGTTTTGGTTAGTTGTGGGCAACTTTTCACACCCTACCACCAATGGGGGTGTTCCCCTGGACATTCCGGGGAAAACATGCTATCGTAACCTGGGAAATCCACCATGCAACCGCCGGTTGACAACATTCCAGCCCCGCTTGGTGGCCTGCAACCGGGGATTCTGCTAAGGTAAGGGCAGAAAACCAGGGCCGCCGCGCCCAACACAAGGAGGACCCAAACCATGATTTTGGCCGATAAAATTACCGAGCTGCGCAAGCGCAGCGGCTGGTCCCAGGAGGAGCTGGCCGGCCGGCTGGGGGTGTCCCGCCAGGCGGTGTCCAAGTGGGAGAGCGCCGCCTCCATCCCCGACCTGGACAAGATCCTCAAACTCAGCCAGCTCTTTGACGTGAGCACCGACACCTTACTGAAAGATGAGATCGACCTGGCCGACGCCCTCCCCGGGGAGCTGCCCTCGCCCTCGGAGGCCCCGGAGGAAGCGCCCCTGCCTGTCCGCACCCTCACCCTGGAAATGGTCCACGACTACCTGGCCACCGTCCGGGTTCAGGCGGGGCGCTTGGCCCTGGGGGTGGCTCTGTGCATCCTCTCCCCCACGGTGCTGATTTTGCTGGGGGGCCTGTCCGACTACGAGGGGGGCTACCGCATCCCGGAAAACCTGGCCGGGGGCGTGGGGACCGCCATCCTCCTGCTGATCATCGCCGGGGCGGTGGCCCTCTTTCTCTCCTACGGCCGGCGGATGGAGCCCTACGAGGCCTGGGAGCACGAGCCGGTGGAGCTGGCCTACGGCGTCACCGGCATGGTGGAGAAGGAGAAGGCCCTGTATGAAGGGCAGCACACCCGCCTGCTGATCCTGGGGGTGGGGCTGTGCATCCTGGCCGCCGTGCCTCTGTTCGTGGCCGCCGCCGTGGTGGAGGATGGGATGCTCCTGATCGCCGCGGTGGACCTGCTCCTGCTGCTGGTGGCGGCCGGGGTCTTTCTCCTGGTCAAGACCTGCACCCTCTTCGGGGCCTTCCAACTCCTCCTGGAGGAGGGGGACTACCGCCGGGGCAGGAAGCTGGAGGACCAGCGCAACGAGGCGGTGAGCACCATCTACTGGTGCGCCGTCACCGCCGTCTACCTGGCCTGGAGCTTCCTCTCCGGGGACTGGCACATCACCTGGGTGGTCTGGCCGGTGGCCGGGGTGTTCTGGGGGGTGATCGCCGGCATCCTCTCCCTGGTGCGGCGGTCCCGTTCCAAGTCTTAACGCCAGTGCGCCCGCTGAATGCGAACACCCCACCGGCTGGGCCGGTGGGGTGTTCGCACGCTATCAGAGCTTCCTTCCTGCGGCCGTCCCCTAAAGAGGCATCGAAAAAGTCCCACACTCACACGCTTTCCCCAGGCGTGCATTCCTTCCGTTCCTGCATCGTTTCGGGCCGCTCGGTATTGAGTTTGGACAAAAGACACACCGTCTCCACATGCCCCGTCCGCGGGAACAGATCCACCGCCTCCGCCTGCTGGAGCAGGTAGCCCCCCTCCCGCAGCCGTTTCACATCCCGGCCCAGGGTGGCCGGGTCGCAGGAGACGTACACCACCCGCTGGGGGGCCATCTGGACAATGGCCTCCACCACCTCGGGGGAGATCCCCTTCCGGGGCGGGTCCACGCAGATCACGTCGGGGCGGAGCCCCCGGCGGGCCAGCTCCTGGGCGGCCTGGCCGGCGTCGGCGCAGAGAAACTCCGCATTCTCCACCCCGTTGCGCCGGGCATTGGCCTGGGCGTCTTCCACTGCGGCGGGGATCACCTCCGCCCCGATGGCCCGCCCTGCCTGGCGGGCCATCACCAGGGTGATGGTGCCGATGCCGCAGTAAAGGTCCACCACCGTCTCCCGCCCGGTGAGGCCGGCAAAGGCCAGAGCCCGGCCATAGAGGACCTCCGCCTGCTCCCGGTTCACCTGGTAGAAAGAGGGGACCGACAGGCGGAACTCCAGCCCGCACAGGGTGTCCTCCAGGTAGTCCTGCCCCCAGAGGGTGCGGTAGGTCTTGCCCAGGATCACATTGGTCTTCTCCCGGTTCACCGAGAGGACCACCCCCACCAGGTTGGGCTCCGCCTGGCGGAGGGCCTGGACCAGGGCCGCCTCCTGGGGCAGCGCCTCCCCGTTGGCAATCACCGCGCACAGGGACTGCCCCTTCCGGTTGGTGCGCACATAGAAGTGGCGGAGCAGCCCCCGGTGGGCCTTCTCGTCATAGGCGGGGATGCGGTGGGCCGCCATCCAATCCCGAAAGGCCCCCCGGAGCCGGGTGGCCGCCATGGGCTGGAGCAGGCAGTCCGGCGCGTCGATGACGTCATGGCTCCGGGCCCGGAAGAAGCCCACCTTGGGCCCCTCTGCCACGGGGAACTGGATCTTGTTCCGGTACCGGTCCGGGTCCTTGGCCCCGTGGATCCCCGTCACCTCCCCCTCCCAGCCGCCGATGCGCTGGAGAGCGTCCTGGACCTTCTGCCGCTTAAAGGCCAGCTCCTCGGCATAGGTCATGTGCCGCAGCTGGCACCCCCCGCACTGGGGGTACCGGGGGCAGTCGGGCACTTGGCGGCCAGGGGAGGGCTCCAGCACCTGGTCCACCTTTCCCCAGGCAGCGGTTTTGCCCACCTTTAATAAATGAACCTGGCACAGCTCCCCCCGAAGGGCCCCTTTCACGAACACCGCCTGACCCTCCAGCCGGGCCACGCCCTCCCCAGCGCTGCCATAGCCCTGGATGCGCAGGGGATATCTCTCGTTCTTCTTCGCCGCCATAGTGGGCACCCTCCTTGTGCATTTCTTGGCTCCCAGTATAGCATACCTGCCGGCCGGGGGGAAGGGGGACAATCCCCCCTCCCGCGCCCCGCTCTTGACTTCTTTGTATTATCTGATATAATACAAATGATACAAACAGGAAGGAGGGGCTACCATGATCCTGCGGATTGACATGGCCAGCCAGGTGCCCATCTATGTGCAGCTGCGCAACGAGATTGTCCGGGGCATTGCCCGGGGGGAGTTCGCCGTGGGGGAGAGCCTGCCCACCGTCCGCCAACTGGCGGCGGACCTGGGGGTGAATACCATGACGGTGAGCAAAGCCTACCAAGCCCTGAAGGCGGAAGGCTTTTTGGAGACCGACCGCCGCCACGGGGCCACCGTCTGCCGGGCGGGGGACCCCAACGGGGTCTTTCGGGAAAAACTGGCGGAGGAGCTGGAGCTCCTCATCGCCGAGGCCAAGCTGAAGGGGGTACCCCGGGAAGAGTTCTTCTCCCTGTGCACCGCCGCCTTCGCGGGAATGGAGGGGTAACCATGCTGCTCTTTATCATCTTTTTGTTCTGTGACCTGCTGATGGTAGGGGTCTTTTTCGCCGTCTACGGGGGCAAGCGCCCCTATGCCGAGGGGATGCTCCTGGGCGTCCACCTGCCCCAGGAGGCCGCCGACCAGGCGGAAGTGGTTGCGTTGATGGACACCTTCCGCCGGCGGACCCGGCGGTTCTACCTGGTCAACCTGATCCTGGGGGTGGCCGTGTGCCTGGTGACCTTCTGGCGCTTCTCTCCCTTTTTGATCCTCTGGTGCTTGTGGCTGGTGGAATTCGTCATCGGTGCCCATTGGATCCTCCTGGGGACCCACCGGAAACTGTACCGCCTCAAAGTGGCCCGGGGCTGGGTGGTGGGGGAGCCCGCCACCTTCGCCGCCGCAGACACCCGGGCCTCCGCCCAGCGGCGGGGGCCCGGCCTGGTGTGGCACCTGCTGCCCTGCGGCCTCATCCTGACCACCCTGCTGCTCCCTGGGGTACGGGACTTCCTGCTGACCCAGGGCAGCGGCTGGGGCCTGCTGGGCAGCGGCCTGGCCATCAGCCTCACCCTCTGGGCCCTCCACGCCGTCCTGTCCCGCCGGGGGAACAAGGTCTACAGCCAAGACACCGCCGTGAACCAGGCGGTCAACCGCCTGGAGCGCCAGGTGTGGGGCTGGACCCTCCTCCTCAGCAGCCTCTTTAACGCCGCGGCCTGCTGGAGCGCTGCCTGGTGGATGGCGCGGGCCCACTGGGTGGGGCACACCGCCTACGGGATCTACCTGGTCCTGGAGCTGCTCCCCGCCGCCATTCTGCTCACCGGGATGCTTGGGATGGCCCGAAGACGGCGGCAGATCCTGGCCGCCGACCCCGTCCCCCTGGTGGTGGATGACGATGTCTACTGGCGAAAAGGCTGGTACGAAAACCCCAACGACCCCCGCTGGCTGGTCCAGGACCGGTTGGTGCCCTACAACTACTCCATGAACATGGCCAAACCCGGGGCCTGGGGCGGGACCATCGCCCTGTTGGCGGGGGTGGGGATCCTCCTGGTAGGGCTGTGCGTCCTCTTTCTCTGGGCGGATTTTGGCGGCTCCTCGGTGTCCATCACCTCGGAGCGGGTGGCGGTGTCTGCCTTTCTCTACGACACGGAGGTGGCCCCCCAAGACATCCGGTCCGTCACCCTTCTGGAGGCCCTGCCGGAGGATGAATACGTCCGCACCAACGGCCTGGACGACGGCCGCCGCCTCATCGGCCACTTCCGCGGCCGGGAGACCGGCCCCTGTGAGATGTACCTCTACACCGCCGCCTCCCCCCTTCTGGCGGTGGAGACGGGGGAGGGCACCCTCTATTTCAACAGCCAGGACCCCGCCCAGACCCAAACCTGGTACGCAGACCTGCTGGCCGTCACCGCCGGGATGTAAGCGTCCGCTGCGTGCTCGCCCCGATCTCCTGCACCTTTCTCTTGACGCTCTGCCTGGACAGCGCGTATAATATAAGGTACTGTAGTACCCTCCAGGAGGTGGCGCTTGTGGCAGAACCCAAGAAATCCTTTTTCCAACGGCACCCGGGCTTTGACCTGTACAGCCTGTTTTGGTTCCTTCTCTTTCTGATCCTGGCCGCCTTAGGACGCTTCTTCCTGCCGCTGTGGATCCCCGCCGCCGTGGTGCTGGTGTACCTGCTGATCCGTCTGCTGTCCAAAAACCAGGAGAAGCGGCAGGTGGAAAACGCCCGTTTCCTGGCCCTCTCCCGGTCGGCCTTCCGCTGGTTCCGCCGCAAAAAACAGATGCAGACCGACACCCAGTACTACTACTTCCGCTGCCCCACCTGCGGCCAATCCATGCGGCTGCCCCGGGGGGTGGGGAAGGTAGAGGTCACCTGCCGGTCCTGCTCCTCCCATTTTTTGATCCAGTCTTAACCGCCGTGGCCCCCCAGGGGGCCACGGTTTTCCCCCTCGAAACAGCAAAAAGGAACGCGGCTGGGCAGCCGCGTTCCTTTTTTGCTTGTCTTTCCAAAGATTATGGGTTGTCCGCCCGCTTCTGCAGCTGGGTGCCGCACACGGGGCAGCGTCCCGCCCCTTCGCGGTACCAGGTGCCGCAGTGGGTGCAGTGGACCATCGGCCCGGCGGGCGGGGCCGGCGGCGTCTGGGTTTCCGTCTCCGTCCCCTGGGCAGCCCTGCTGCCTGCAGGGGCAGCGCCGGTGAGCCGGTCCAGCTTCTGGTTGATCTCCCGGGTGGCCTTCACCTGCATCACCGCCAGCAAGAGCAGCTCATGGATCACCCGCAGCAAGACGGGGCCCACCACCAGGATCACCAGCCCCAGCACAATGCGTCCAAAGCCGGCAAAGAACCCGTTGAAGAAGATCGCAATGCCGAAGAGCACCGTCAGGCAGTTGAGGAACACATAGAGAACCTGCAGCAACTTCTCAATCATCAGTGCCTTGGGGGTGAACAGATCGTAGAGCAGCTGGAAAAAGGCAGGCAGGTGGCCGTCCTTCTGTTTGGGCAGCACCAGCACCAGCAGCAGGGCGGTGAGCACCACCGCCACCACCAGGATGCCCAAAGCCCCGGCCGCATAGTTGTAGGTGGTGTACGCGCTATTATAGTAATACATGGCAGCATCCCTTTCTTTCGTCGGGTTGGAGGGGTTACGTCCGGTCCTCGGTCCGGTACAGGTCGCCTCGCCGGCCGGATAGGATGGGGATCTGCCCCCGGTACTTGGCCAGGTCCCCCAAGTCAATGTCCACCACCTGCACCCCTGGCTTCTCGTCCAGCTGGGCGAGGATCTCCCCCCAGGGGTTGCACACCAGGGAGTGGCCATAGGCCACATAGGAGGCCTTCTCATCCCGGGCGGGGGAGCAGCCGGCCACAAAGCACTGCTGGTCCAGGGCCCGCATCCGGAAGGCCAGGTCCCAGTGGACCGGCCCCGTGGTCATGTTGAAGGCGGCGGGCACCAGGATGAGCTGGGCCCCCCGGTCCCCCATGACCCGGAAGAGTTCGGCGAAGCGGATGTCAAAGCAGATGGCAAGGCCCAGCGTGCCCAGGGGGGTGTCCACCACCGTGATCTGGTTGCCGGCGGCCAAGGTGTCTGACTCCTTGAACCGCTGGCCCCCCGGCACGTCGATGTCGAAGAGGTGGACCTTCCGGTGGCGGGCCAGTTCCTCCCCTTGGGGGGAGAAGAGGTAGCAGGTGTTGTACACCTTGTCCCCCTCCAGCTCCGGCACAGAGCCCCCGGCCAGGTACAGCCCCAGCTCCCGGGCCATGGCGGCCAGGAACTGCCAGGTCTCCCCCCCGGCGGGCTCCCCGTAGAGGGGGAAGCAGGGGTTTTCGTAGGGGCAGTTGAACATCTCCGGCAGCAGGGCCAGGTTGGCCCCCTGGTCTGCCGCCTGTCGAAGGGCCGCTTCCGCCAGGCGGAGGTTTTCCCCCTTGTCCCGGGTGACCCTCGTCTGGCACAGGCCCAATCGGATTCCCATGGGCAGGCTCCTTTCCCGCCCGGCACGGCGCCGGGCCGTTGGCATTTCTGCTTTGACTGTACCACATTTTTCCCTCCAGCGCAAGGTGAGGATGGCCCCAAATCCCACCTTCTCTCCCTTGCACTGGCGGGAATTTGCGGCTATAATAGAAGGAAACCATTCGACAGGATCTCCCCCCAGTCCCCCGCCCGGGACCAGGTGGGGAGGTCTTTTGAAGGAGTCTGATCCATGTCCCCCCACCCAACCCGAAAACAACTGGCCTTTTCCCTGGCTGGCCTGGCCCTGGCCCCTGTGGTCACCCTGTATGCCACCCAGGTGGTGTGGCTGGAGAGCCTGTGGGCGCCCCTGCCCTGGATGGCCACCCACGGCAAGGCCGTGGGGCTGTTCTGGCTGCTGTTCTCCAGCCTCAGCTTCACCCTCTACGGCCTGTTCCGCCGCCTGTTCCCCGCCTGCCTGCCGGAGGTGGCGGTGTTCATGGGGGTGGCCGTCACCAGCCGGTATAAGATGAACATCAACGGCACCCCCCTCCAACTCAGCGACTTCACCTTCGTGGAAAACCTGGGGGAGGTCACCGGCTACGCCACCGCCCAGCTTATCCCCTCCCTGACCATGATCCTGGGCATCGCCATCGCCGCCGTCCTCACGGAAACCCTTCGCCGGAAGGAGACATGGCGCCCCAGCCGCCGCGCCGGCCTGCTGGTCAGCGCCGCGGGGGTGGCTCTGCTGCTGGCCGCCCTCCTCCCCGGCGCCCCCCTGCAGAAGGCCGCCCTGGCCCTGGACCAGGACAGTGCCGATCAGTCCGCCCGCAACCAGCAGGCGGGGGTGGTGCTGGGCATTTACACCGCCTGGGCCCAGCGGGTGGAGGTCATCCAAGCCGAGGGCAACGCCCAGGCCGCCCAGTTGGCGGACACCTTCCGGGAGGGCGCCCTCGCCCCCGGCGCTGCCGCGCCGGAGGAAACCCCGGACATCATCTTCATCACCTCGGAGAGTTTCTTCGACGTCACCCGCCTGCCGGGGATCACCTTTGAAGAGGACCCCCTGCCCAACTTCCACCGCCTGGCAGAGACCAGCACCAACGGCTGGTGCCTGTCCAACAACTACGGCAACGGCACTGGAAACGTGGAGATGGAGATGTTCACCGGCCTGTCCAGCTCCCTCCTCCGGGAGGGGGACACCCTCACCACCCTGGACGAGGGGGTTTATGCCCAGCTGCCCACCACCGTCCGGCAGCTGAAGCAGGCGGGGTATGCCACGGAGTTCGTCCACGCCCACACCAACGAGCTGTACAACCGCGTCACCACCCACCCCGCCATTGGGTTTGACACAGTGGATTTCCTGGAGGACTTCCTCACCCAGGGCGAGGCCTGCGGCCCCTATCTGTACGACCTGTCCTTCGCCCAAGAGCTCATCGCCCGGTACGATACCCGGGACCCCACCCGCCCCCTCTTCCTCTACGGCCTGTCCATGGAGAACCACCAGCCCTACAACCCGGAGAAGTACGGCGTCTCCTCGGGCTTCCCCGCCCAGAGTGACCTGCTCTCCCAGGAGGACCTGGCCATCCTGGACTCATTGGTGGTGGGCCTGCACCACGCCGACCAGGCGCTGGGGATCCTCACCGACTACTTCTCCCAGGTGGAGCGGCCGGTGATGCTGGTGTTTGTGGGGGACCACCTGCCCGCCGTGAACCTGTCCGACGGGGTGTCCCTCTACACCCATCTGGGGATCTCCCCTTCAGAGGAAGCCGCAGACTGGGACCCCACCGCCCTCATCGCGCGCCTGTCCACCGACTACCTCATCTGGACCAACTACGAGACCCAGCCCGCCCCGGACCGGCTGGAGAGCTGCACCTTCCTGGGCCTCCATGTCCTCCAGCGGGCGGGGATCCCCCTGAACCAATACTTCACCTGGCTGGACCAAGAGGTGGCCTCCCGGATGCTCCTGCGCCGGGGCACCCTCTTCGTGGACGAGAACGGCCATGGGAGTTACACCGTCCCCCCAGAGGACCAGGCCATGCTGGACCTTTACACCGCCGTGGAGCGCAACCTGCTCTACAGCCCATAGCCTTTGTTGTAACCACACGATAGCACTTCATGTTTTGTTTGATGTAAGGAGGTCGTAACCATGTCTGACATCCACACTGCCCACGACACCCACCGGGAGGACCTGCTCCAGGAGGGCCTGACCGTCCTGGGCCGGTACACCCACTTCTCCTCCACCCACCGGGTGACCTTCTCCCAGGTGGGGGACCGGCTGGCCGCCCATCTGGAGCGGGTGGACGGCACCCCCATCCCCCAGAGCGACACCCCCCTGGACCAAAAGCTGGCCCACCTGAAGGACCAGACGGTGGTCATCCGCCCCTTCTTCCTTCCCATGGCCAACAGCCCCTGGGACGAGGAGGCCGTCAACACCTTCACCCAGGTGGACTTTGACTATGCCGCCGTCCTGGGTTACGGGGTGAACCCGGAGGGGAAGGCCTACCTCAAGGCCCTCTACTTCCTGCCCACCGACGCGCTGCTGGAGCGCCAGCAGCCTGGGGAGGACGGGGCCTACCACCTGCCCCTGGCCACCTACTACGTCCACCATCTGAGCCTGGACCCCCGGAAGAACTTCGCCCGGTTCCTCTACCTGGCTGAGCGGATGACCGAGGCCCTGGAGTATCAGTACGACAAAATGGGGTACTTCTACAGCAACCCGTAAGCGGACCGGGCCCCTTCTGCCCTGGATGCAAAAAAGGAACGTGCGGTACCGCACGTTCCTTTTTTTCTTGGCAACGCCCCCGTTTCCCCCGAAGGACAGTCCTCCCTAAAGTTTACACAGATTTTACACAGTCCTTACAAAATGTCAGGAAAAAACGGTGGAAAAACCACGGCAGATCGGCTATACTAAAGGCAGCCTCCGTAGCCAGGGAGCTCGCCCCTGGACGACGGAAAATTTGTAATATTGGAGGATTGTTCAAAATGAAACGTGGGAAGAAACTTTCCGCCCTCTTCCTGGCGTTGGTGATGGCCTTCTCCTTGGCCGTTCCCGCCGGGGCCGCAAACTGGGACGAGGACCTGACGGGGCACATCGTCATCCTGCACACCAACGACGTGCACGGCGCCATCGACAACTACGCTTCCGTAGCTGCTCTGAAGGACGCCTATGAGGCCGCTGGCGCTCAGGTGCTCCTGATGGACGCTGGTGACTTCAGCCAGGGCTCCACCAGCGTGAACGTGTCCGAAGGCGCCACCGCTGTGGAGCTGATGAACATGGCTGGCTACGACGTGGCCACCACCGGCAACCACGAGTTTGACTTTGGCTATGCCAACCTGAAAACTCTGATGGAGTCTGCGGAGTTCCCCATCCTGGCTGCCGATGCCTTCACCGCCGAAGGTGACCTGGCCATGGATGGCGACAACCTCACCTTCCAGCTGGGCGACGTGACCGTGGGCGTCTTTGGTCTGGCCACCCCTGAAACTGCCACCAAGGCCCACCCCGCTAAGCTGGAGGGCGTCACCTTCCTGGCTGAGGAGGAACTCTTCGCCTGCGCCCAGGAGCAGGTGGACGAGCTCACCGCCGCTGGCTGTGACTACATCATCTGCCTGGGCCACCTGGGCATTGACGCAGAGTCCACCGGCAACCGCTCCATCGACCTGCTGGAGAACGTCACCGGCATCGACGTGTTCATCGACGGCCACTCCCACTCCACCCAGTCTGACATTGCCGAGGAGACCAACGGCACTGGCATGGTGGGCGACACCGTCCTCACCTCCACCGGCACCAAGCTGGAGAGCGTCGGCGTGGTGGACATCGCCGCCGACGGCACCATCGACGCCTCCACCATCTCCATGGAGGACCTGAATGCCACCGAAGGCTTTACCCCCGACCAGGACATTGCCACCCGTGTTTCCGAAATCAACGCTCAGATCGAGGAAGACATGGGCCAGGTCATCGGCACCTCCGAGGTGGACCTGGACGGTGTGCGGGAGAATGTCCGTGCTTCTGAGACCAACCTGGGTGACCTGATTACCGATGCTATGCTCTGGCAGGCCGGACAGGACAACGAGGAAGTTGACGCTGCCATCACCAACGGCGGCGGCATCCGGGCCAGCATTGCCGCTGGGGACATCACCAAGAAGTCCGTCAACGACGTCCTGCCTTTCGGCAACACCCTGTATGTCGTTGAGCTCACCGGCGCAGAACTGCTGGAGGCCCTGGAAGCTTCCACCTACTGCACCCCCGAACCGGTAGGCGCTTTCCCCCAGGTGGCTGGCATTAAGTTCACCATCAACACCGGCGCAGCCTACGACGCCGGCGAGAACTATCCCGGCACCACCTATGCCGAGCCCGCCTCCATCAACCGCGTCACCATCCTGACCGTGGGCGGCCAGGCCTTTGACGTGGACGCCACCTACACCATCGTCACCAACGACTTCATGGCCGCCGGCGGCGACACCTATTATGCCTTCAGCGCCGCAGAAAGCGGATACGACACCGGTATCTCCCTGGACCAGGTGGTGATGGACTACATCACCGAGGAGCTGGACGGCACCGTCACCGCTGCCCGTTACGGCCAGACTGCCAGCCGCATCCACACCATCTCCTACAACGACGTCACCGCTGGTGACTGGTTCACCCCCGACGTGATCTATGTCACCCTCACCGGCCTGATGAACGGCACCGGCGACGGGTTCTCCCCCAACAACAACATCAACCGTGCCCAGCTGGTCACCGTCCTGTACCGGATGGCCGGCCAGCCTGAGGTCACCGGTGAGAACCCCTTCACCGACGTGCCCGATGGCCAGTGGTACACCGATGCTGTCCTCTGGGCTGCGGAGAATGGCATCACCGACGGCACCTCTGAGACCACCTTCTCCCCCAACAACCCGCTGACCCGGGAGCAGATGGCTACCTTCCTCTATCGGTTCGCCGACTTTGAGACCGAGGAGCCCATTGAGATTACCGGCGACCTGAGCGGCTACACCGACGCCGACCTGGTGGCTGACTACGCCGTGGACGCCATGACCTGGGCCGTCGGCGAAGGCGTGATCTCCGGGATTGGCAACAACACCCTCGCCCCTGACAACACTGCCAGCCGGGCACAGATGGCCACCGTCCTCACCCGGTACACTGCCGAGTAAAACAACGGTACTTGCACTGCCCCTTGCCGGGCAGACCAAGGGCCGGACCCCCATGGGGTCCGGCCCTGTTTTGTCCTTGGCGTCCTGCCATGCCCCGTCCGGCAAAACGGGCATGGAAAAGCCCCCCAGGGAAGACCCTGGGGGGACTTGCTGTTGGTTACGATGGGGGTTCTAAATGGGTTGGCTGGGGGTGCCGGTCTCAGTGCTCATACCACCCAGCGGGGCCGGGGGTGAGGTTGATGTTCACCTGCTTGATCTCCTGGTACTCCTCCAGACCGTGGACGCCCAGCTCACGGCCGATGCCGGACATCTTGTAGCCGCCCCAGGGGGCTTCGTTGTAGGTGGGGTTGAAGGCGTTGACCCAGGTGATGCCCGCCCGGACCTCCTTGACCACCCGGAGGGCCCGCTCCAGCTGGTGGGTAAACACGCCGCCGGCCAGGCCGTAGATGGTGTCGTTGGCCAGGGCAATGGCCTCCTCCTCGGTTTGGAAGGTCTGGATGGTGACCACCGGCCCGAAGATCTCCTCCCGCACGATGGTCATGTCGGGGGTGCAGTTGTCAAAGATGGTGGGGCGCATGAAGTAGCCCTTGGCGCACTCGCCCTCGGTGTAGCGCTCGCCGCCGCAGACCAGGGTGGCCCCTTCCTCGATGCCCTTCTGGACATAGCCCAGCACGTCCCGGAGCTGGCCTTCGCTGACCAGGGGACCCATGTCCGGGTTGTCCAAGGGGTTGCCGATGGTCATGGCGTTGGCCCGCTCGGCAAAGCGTTTGACAAAGGCGTCGTGGATGCTCTCCTCAATGATGATCCGGGAGCCAGCGCAGCACACCTCGCCCTGGTTGAAGAAGATGCCGATCATGGCCCACTCCACGGCGGCCTCCAGATCCACGTCGGCGAAGATGATGTTGGGGGACTTGCCGCCCAGCTCCAGGCCGATCTTCTTGATGTTGCTGGCAGCGCAGCGCATGATGCTCTGTCCCACGGCGGTGGAGCCGGTGAGGGTGATCATCTCGATGCCGGGGTGGGAGGCCAGGGCCTCGCCCACGGACCCGCCGGGGCCCAGGATCAGGTTGGCAGCCCCCTTGGGCACGCCGGCCTCCTCGAGGATCTCGAACATCTTCACGTTGGACATCACCGCGTTGGAGGCGGGCTTAAAGATGATGCTGTTGCCGGCGGCCAGGGCCGGGGCAATCTTCCAGGACCCCATGACGAAGGGGAAGTTCCACGCACTGATGAGGGCCACCACCCCCACAGGCTCATGGATGGTGAAGGAGTGCATCTTGCCAAAGCCCTCGTTGACCTCATAGCAGCCGCCGTGAGGGGCCTTGATCAGGCCGGCATAGTAGCGGTAGCAGTGCAGGGCATCGTCCACGTCGCCCTCGGCCTCCCGCAGGGGTTTGCCCATGTCCATGGACTCGATGCGGGCCAGTTCGTCCCGGTACTTGTCGATGAGGTCGGCAATCTTCAGGAGGATATCCCCCCGGGTCTGGCTGTCCATGTCCCGCCAATCCCGGGTCTCGTAGAAGGAGGTTCTGGCAGCAGCCACCGCCAGGTCCACGTCTTCGGGGGTACTCACCACCATTTCGGCCAAAACCTCACCGGTGGCAGGGTTGTAGGTAGGGGCGGTCTTTCCGCTGACGCTATCCACCCATTCGCCGTTGATATAATTTTTACAGAGTTTCATACTTTGCCTCCTAATAGTATAAACGGGCGTGTGATGGTATGGGAAACTGCCAGAGAGGTCAGAGTTTCATGACCTCCTTGGCTTTGGCTGCGGATTCGTGAGCCGCCTGGATCACGGTGGCGATCTCCTCCTCCGTCAGCACGCCGGGGGGCTCAAAGCGGATGGTTTCCGCGTTGTTCAAGGTGCCGGCGATGATCACCTTATGATTGTACATCTCCTTGGAGAACTCGTACCCGATCTCGTCGGAGTAGAACTCCACGGCCAGCATCATGCCCACGCCCCGGACTTCCTTGACCACGGTGGGGTACTTGGCGGCCATGTCCTCCAGCCCTTTCTTCAGGAGGGCTCCCTTGTCCCGGCACTGGCCGGGGATGTCGTGGGCCAGCATGTAACGGATGGTGGCAATGGCGGCAGAGCAGCACACCGGGTTGCCGCCAAAGGTGGTGGACCCCAGGAGATAGGGGTTGTCAATGAGGGGCTGGCTCCACATATGGGGCCGGCAGATGAACCCGGTGATGGGCATCACGCCGCCGCCGAAGGCCTTGCCGAAGGTCATGACGTCGGGCACCACGTCCTCCGCCTCGCAGCGCCACATGGTGCCGGTGCGGCCCATGCCGGTCTGGATCTCGTCCAGGATCAGGGGCAGGTTGTGCTCATCGCAGATCTTGCGGACCTCCTTCAGGTAGCCCGGCGGGGGCACGATGACGCCGGCCTCGCCCTGGATGGGCTCCAGGATAACGGCGGCGATCTTCTCGCCCACGGCCTCCAGGTTCTCGATGGCGGTGCGCATGGCGTCGGCGTTGCCGTACTCCACGTGGGTCACCTGCTGCACCAGGGGGAGGTAAGGCTCCCGATAGGTGCTCTTGCCGCCCACGGACAGGGACCCGGCGGTCTTGCCGTGGAAGGCCCGGATGGTGGAGATGTACCAGCGGCCGCCGGTCTTAAACCGGGCCAGCTTCAGGGCCATTTCCACGGCCTCGGTGCCGCAGTTGGTGAAGAAGCACTGCTTCAGGTCGCCGGGGGTGATGTCAGCCACAGCCTTGGCCAGGTAGCCCCGGAGGGGGTCGATCAGCTCTTGGGAGTGGAGGCCCTGCCGGTTCAGCTGGGCCTTGACCACATCTACAATCTCCGGCTCGCTGTGGCCGGCGGTGTAAATGCCAAAGCCGCCCAGGCAGTCCAGGAACTTCTCGCCGTTCAGGCCGTAGAAGTAGGAGCCGCCGTCCTCCCATTCCAGCACCACGTCGCCGTCGGTCTCCGAGGAAACCGACTTTCTGTACTGGAGCCAGCCGGGGCTGACATATTCGTTGAAATGATGAATGGTCTCCTTCATCATTTGCTGTTTGGTTTCTGCGGGGATGTCTTTCGCGTCGGTCTTGATCAGGCCGATGACCCGGTCAAGGTCCCGTACTACCTGTTCACGGTTTGCCATGGTTCGTTCCTCCTTACTGCAAGTTCGTGTATTCCTTCCATCATGGAGTGTCGGCATGCTTTGCATCGGAAACAACGCTGCGCCACGGCCAACACTGTGCTTTTTGTCAATAATTGGGGAAACTTTCCAGCAAATATTGTAAGCATCTCCATTATATCCTTGTTTTTATATTTTTAAAATTCTTTTCTTTCCATATTTTATACTTGAAAAGAAGTGCTTCTCAACATTTTGAAGTATGTCTTTCCATTTTGTTTTCCAGTATACTAAAGAAGACGAACTTGCAACTATAGAGGAAGGGACTTTCCCATGATTAGTAAAAACAGCTTTCTTATCTTCAATAATGTTCTTCGTGAACTGTACCAGTGCCAGACCTACGGGGAACTGGGTCAGACCTTCCTGCCCATGCTGAAAATGCTCATTCCCTTCCGCTATGCCAGCATCATGCGCAGCCAGGAGGGGGGCGCTCCCATCCGCCTGGTGGATCCCCTGTGTACCCCTGCAGAGTTTGCAGAAGCCGAACGCAACTATATGCGCTTTGCCGATGACGACTACACCGGCTGGCTCAGCTGCTGCCGGGAGTCCACCGTCTTTCGGGAGAGCGATTTGGTAGGGGAGCAGCAGCGGCTGCGGTCCCCCATTTACCAGAAATGCTACGCCCCCTACCAGGTCTACGACACCTTGTACTACGCCATCGTACACCACGGAAGGCCCCTGGGGGTGCTGAGCCTCTTCCGCCGCCGGGAGGATGGCCCCTTCACCGACGAGGAGCTCTTCCTGTGCAACGCAGTGGGCACCCATCTCAACCAGCAAATGAACACCCTGCTGGACCAAATGATCCGCCGTCAGAACGCCGCCGGCTACGACCTGCCCGCCGTGGCCGCCCGGTATGGCCTCACCACCCGGGAGACCCAGCTGCTGGAGATGCTCACCCGTTTCCGGGAGAACCGGGAGATCGCCGAAGCCCTCCAGGTGCGGGACTCCACCCTCCAGAAGCATTACCAAAACATCTTCCGTAAGCTGGGTGTCACCTCCCGCTGGGAGATCATGCGCCTGCTGCTGGAGGGGGACACCCAACCCTGATGCTGGCCCAATCAGAGAGAGAAGAGAGGAGGCATCCGTCCACCCGTCTTTACCCCGCCCCATCCGCCACGATTCCGCTTCGAACGCTCCGCCATTCCATAGTCCGCGGCACAGCGCGGCGGCGCCCCGGCGCCGGTTACAGACAGGAAGGGGGTTACTTACATGGAACCAACAACCTATGGAATCGTCAGCATCGTCCCTGTCATCGTCCTCATCGTCGTGGCCCTGATCACCAAGCGCACCTTCGAGTCCCTGCTGATCGCCACCCTCCTGGCCCTGATTCTGGGGTATAAGGGGGATTGGTTCTACGCCCTCATCGAGCAGATTCAGACCGTCTCTGCGGAGAATGTCTGGGTGCTGCTGGTGGTGGGTCTGCTGGGGGGCCTGGTGGGGGTTTTGGAGAAATCCCGGGCCGCCATGGGCTTCACCGGGGTCCTTTCCCGGTTTGCCACCACCAAGAAACGCTCCCTGCTGGCCGAGTGGCTGCTGAGCGTGGTCCTCTTCGTGGATGACTACCTGAACATCCTGGCCACCGGCTCCATCACCAAGCGCCTCAACGACTCCCACCGAATCCACCGGACCATGACGGCCTATGTCATTGGCTCCACCTCCGCCCCGGTGGTGGTGCTCATCCCGCTGTCCTCCTGGTCGATTTACTACGCCAGCCTCATCGACACCACAGGGATCGTCCCGGAGGGGGGCAGCGCCACCCTGGTGTACATCCAGTCCATCCCCTTCATGTTCTACCCCATGCTCTGCCTGCTGGTGCTGCTGCTGGTGATCACCGGGGTCATCCCCCTCTTCGGTCCCATGCGGAAGTTCCAGAAGGAAGCGGAGGAGACCGGCGTCCTCTTCCCCGACGGCAAGCCCGTGGGGCAGGACGACGCCGACCCCTTCCCTGAGGAACCCCCTGCCAAGAGCCGCCATACTGCCGGCCTGTGGGACCTGGTCCTGCCCATCGCCGTGCTGGTGGCCGCCACCATCATCTTCGACATCGACGTGCTCACCGGCGTGGTGGTGGCCCTGATCTTCACCGGCATCCTCTACCTGGCCCGGAGGCTCATGTCCATCGCCGAGTACGTGGACGGCGTCTGGGAGGGCTTCTCCACCATGGTGTCGGTGCTGGCCCTGCTGGTCATCGCCTTCATGTTCAAGTCCGCCTGCGAGTCCCTGGGCATGGACCAATTCATCATCGAGAAGGTCGCCCCCCTCATGGGCGGGCAGCTGCTGCCCTTTGTCATCTTCCTGGTGGCCACGGTGATGACCTTCGCCTTGGCCAACGCCTGGGGCGTGTCGGCCATCATGGTGCCCCTGGTGGTCCCCCTGGTTCAGGCCATGGACGCCAATATGGCCGTGGCCATTGCCGCCATCTTCTCCGGCTCCGTCTTTGGCACCCAGCTGTGCTTCTACTCGGACAACAGTATTCTCATCGGTCAGGCCACCAACATCCTTCCCCTGGACCATGTGCGCACCCAGATGCCCTTCGCCCTCTGCGCCGGCGTGCTGGCCGCGGCGGCCTATCTGATCTACGGGTTCGCCTTCCTGTGAGCAGCCCCTGGCATCCCAACACGACAAAAGGACCGAAGCCTTTCGCTTCGGTCCTTTCTCTTCTGCGTTTTTCTGTGGAAGGGCCTTCCCCAAAGCAGCCTCGCAGAGTTCCCGCGGCCGCAGCCGCGGAAAGAATTTCCCATCCATTTTTTCGCCGGCTCCGCCGGTGAAAAAATCCTGCTCAGCCGCAAGTGCCCCCCCGGATGCCTTGGCATCCGGGGGGCGCGCAGTCGGCTGCAATCTCTTATTTTTGAAGCCCAGCGCAGCGGGTTCAAAAATATTACCGTTCCATAAACCGGGAGAGGAAGTCCTTGGTCTCCTGCCGCTGGGGGTCGGCAAAGATCTGCTGGGGGGCGCCTTCCTCCCAGATCACGCCCTCCCGCATGAACACCACGTGGTTGGACACGTCCCGGGCGAAGGCCATCTCATGGGTGACCACCAGCATGGTCAGGCCCTCCTTGGCCAGGCTGCGCATGACGGTGAGCACCTCCCCCACCATCTCCGGGTCCAGGGCGGAGGTGGGCTCGTCAAAGAGGAGGACCTCCGGGTTCATGGCCAGGGCCCGGGCGATGGCCACCCGCTGCTTCTGGCCGCCGGAGAGCTGCCGGGGCCGGGCGTTGATGTAGGGAGCCATGCCCACCTTGTTCAGGTACTGCATGGCCAGGTCCTTGGCCTCCTTCTCGTGCTTCTTCAAGACCTTGGTCTGGCCCACCATGCAGTTTTCCAGCACGGTCATGTTGTTGAAGAGGTTGAAGGACTGGAACACCATCCCCACCCGGGTGCGGTAGGCGGGGGCGCCCCCCTTCTGGGTGAGAATGTTCTCCCCATGGAAGAGGATCTCCCCGCTGGTGGGGATCTCCAGCAGGTTGATGCACCGCAGCAGGGTGGACTTGCCGGAGCCGGAGGCCCCGATGATGGAGGTCACGTCCCCGGCCTTTACCGTAAAGTTGATGTCCTTGAGCACCTCGTGCTTGCCGAAGGACTTGGACAGGTGGTTTACCTGCAAAATCATCTCATCCATTACTGGTCCCCTCCTTCAGAATTCCGGTCGCCTCCGTGGGGGCGGCGGGTCTCGGCCATCTGGCCCTCCCAGGCAGCGGCGTCCCGCTCGGCCTGGCGGCGGAGCTCCTCCCGGAGCATGCTCTTCTGAGCCTCGGGGTTGCGCTCGTCAAAGGGGGTGCCCCGGCTGGGGTTGCTGTAAGTTCCGGCGGACATGGTGAGCACGTCGGCCTGGGCCAGTTCATAGCTGTCCGACCCGTCCATCTTCTTCTCGATCTTCCGCAGGATGAAGGAGGAGACCAGGGTCATGCACAGGTAGCCGATCATCTCAATGGTGGCCGAGGGGAAGTAGAGCAGGTTCACGCCCACGATGTTCCGGTGGACGGCGAAGAACTCGATGAAGCCGATGACGAACATCACCGAGGTGTCCTTGATGTTGATGATGAAGTTGTTGCCGATCTGGGGCACGATGTTCCGCACCGCCTGGGGCAGGATGACGTGGGTCATGGTCTGCACGTGGGTCATGCCGATGGCCTGGGCCCCCTCCGTCTGGCCGGGGTCCACGGAGATGATGCCCCCCCGGACGGACTCGGCCATGTAGGACCCGGTGTTGATGGACACCACCAGCAGGGAGGCAAACCAGATGCCGGAATACCCCTGGAAGGCGGTGAAGCCATCGATGAAGTAGGGGATACCATAATAAATGAACACCGCCTGGAGGATCATGGGGGTGCCCCGGAAGACCTCCACATAGATCCGCACGATGACCCGGATGAGCTTCAGGATGAACCGCTTGCCCACAGGGTCCTGCTTGGTGTAGGGGATGGTGTTGAGGATGCCGCAGATCAGGCCGATGACACAGCCGATGAGGGTGGCCACCACAGCGACGATGATGGTGTTGCGAATACCGCCCAGATAGGTCGGCCAGTAATTCTCCCACAGCCGGGATATGTCATAGCCCAGTTCAAAGAGTTTTTCCATGGAGATTCGTGTTCCTTTCTCTTAACCGCCACTATCCGGCCCTGGGGTGCAGGGCCGGATAGTGGGCAGAATATCCTGTTGCGGCCGGAAGGCCGTTAACCGCGGGATCAGATGGTGGGCTGAACGGCGATGGCCTCGTTCATGATGGCGTTGAAGATGTCGGCGTTCAGGGGAGCCAGGACGGTGTCGATGGCGTCCTTCAGCTGGGTGTTGTCCTTCACCACGGAGATGCCGATGTTGATGTCCCCTTCGCTGACGTCGAAGTTGTCCTCAGCGTTGCTGGAGAAGTCCAGGATGGTCAGGTCATCGTAGGTGGAGCAGGCGCCCATGGCGGTGGGCATGTCGGTGCAGATGAAGTCCACGGTGCCGGACTCCACGGCCATGATCATGGCGGGGGCGTCCTCAGACTGGGGCATGATCTCAATCTCTGCCACCTCAGCGGCCTGGGGCAGGCAGGTGTCGTACCAGATGGTGCCGGTCTGGGCGGTGCAGGTGCCGGTGAGCTGGCTGATGCCGGTGGCGGAGGCCACGTCGCTGCCCTCCTTGGTCACGCAGACGATGGTGGCGTAGAAGTAGGGGCCAGCCATATCCACCTCGGCCAGGCGCTCGTCGGTCATGGACTGGCCGGCGATGACGGCATCGATGGTGCCGGCCTGCAGGGCGGGGGTGAGGCCGTCCCAGCTGATCTGCCGAATCTCCAGCTCCCAGCCGTAGGCGTCGCAGATGCGCTGGGCGATCATCACGTCGTAGCCATTGGCATAGGAACCGGGGGCGTTGGCGATGGGCACAGCGCCGTTGGAGTCGTCCGCCTGGGTCCAGTTGTAGGGGGCATAGGCGCACTCCATACCCACGGTGAGGACGCCGTCCTCCACGCCGGGGATGGCGCTGGTGTCGGTGCTGGTGAGGTCCTCCACGGCGGGGATCTCCACCACGTCGGTCTCCATCTGCTGGGTGGTGTCTTCGGTGGTGGTGTCGTCGGGGGTCTCTCCGCCGCAGGCGCACAGGGACAGGGCCAGGGTGAGAGACAGGGCAAGGGCAAGAATCTTCTTCATGGTGTCTCCTCTTTTCTTTTGATTTGTTTTTTCAAGAAAAAAACCATGGACCCGAAGCGGATCCATGGTAAAAAACAATAGAAAGCGGGACGAAACGGGGGTCCCTTGGTTTTACCATGATAGCGCTCCATCGAACCTTAAGCGCTGCTGTCATCTGCAAGCGCTCCATTGTATCTCAATGGCAGTCCGTCAGATATTCTCTGACGGCCCAGGCATCCTCCCGCCAGGCAACGGAGGGGACCCTTCGGCGGCCTTCCCTTTCCCCTCCCCGGTAACCTGCCGGTGGGCGGAGGGTACTGATGTATGCCGCGCCTCTATCATTGTTCTTCATTATACGGGACAAGGCAAGGCCTTGTCAAGAAAGCAAAAAGGCAAGATATCTCCCATTTATTTCACCAGAAATTAGCAGTATTGCACAACATTTCTCCTATTTCACCCCGCAAAGGGCCGCACCCGGAAGATGGCGCCCAGGTCCTCGGCCAGCTTCCGGCAGGCCTCGATCTCCTGGGGACTCTTGTCATAGTCCACGATGGAGACCATCACCTTGGGCACAGACTGGGCCGCCCCCCGGACGAAGTCCAGCATGGCCTGCCAGCCCTTCTCCCCGGCGCCGGGGCGGGTAAGGCGGAGGTACTCCTCCTGGTCCGACCCGTTGAGGGAGACGGACACCGCGTCCAGCCGCCCCGCCAGCTCCGGGGTGATGTCCCGGTGGTTGATGAGGCTGCCGTGGCCGTTGGTGTTCAGCCGGATGGGGGGCAGGTCGGCCCGGCCGGCGGCGTGGAGCTGGTCGCAGATCCAGAACAGATCGTCGGCCCGGCAGGTGGGCTCCCCGTAGCCGCAAAAGACAATCTCGGCATAGGGGGTGAGGTCATGGGCCAGGATCTCTTCCAGGACAGCCTCCTTCGTGGGCTCCTCCTGGAGCCACAGGCCCCCCAGGGCGGAGGCATCCTGGTCCCGGATGCAGAAGACGCAGTGGCAGTCGCAGCGGTTGGTCATGTTGATGTACAGGCTGCCGTAGTAGTCGTAGGTGATGATGTCGCCCTTCATAAAACCATCTCCCTTGTAGGTTGGGCTTCGGCCTCCCCGTCGGGGATGCCGAACAGTTTCTTCCCGGTTGCCGTGGTGGCTTCCTCCACTTCCTGGCGGGTGAGGCCCTTGATGTCCGCGATGGTCTCCACCATGCGGTAGACGTACCGGGAGTCGCACCGCTTGCCCCGGAAGGGGGTGGGGGCCATGTAGGGGGCGTCGGTCTCCACCATGATCCGCTCCAGGGGGACGGCGGCGATGACCTCCGGGGCCTTCCGGGCGTTCTTAAAGGTAATGGTGCCGGTGAAGGACAGGTGCCAGCCCAGCTTCACCAGGGTCTTGGCGTCCTCCGCCGACCCGGAGTAGCAGTGGAACACCCCCCGCACCCCGGGAAACTCCTTCACCATGGCCAGGCAGTCGGCGTGGGCCTCCCGGTCGTGGACGATGACGGGGAGGTCCAAGTCCCGGGCCAACTGGAGCTGGGCCCGAAAGACCTCCTTTTGCAGGTCCCGGGGGACCTCCTTCCAATAGTAGTCCAGGCCGATCTCCCCGATGGCCTTCACCTTGGGGTGGCGGGTCATGGCCGCCACCTGGTCCAGCCAGTCCGCCGGCAGGCCCAGGGCATCCTCGGGGTGGACCCCCGCGGCGGCGTAGACGTGGGGGTACCGCTCCGCCAAGTCGATGGACTGGCGGGAGGTGGGCAAATCGCACCCGGGGCACAGCACCAGCCCCACCCCCGCAGCGGGGAGGGCGGACAGGACCTCGTCCCGGTCGGGGTCAAAGGCCTCTGAATAGTAGTGGGCATGGGTGTCAAACAGCATGGGTCAGTCCTCCTCTTCTGGGGCATCCATGGGGTGGCGGCCCTGGTGGTCTCGGATGGTCTCCTGGGCCAGAACGGCCGCCGGGTCGGCGTCCCGGAGGTGGAGGATCTTCTCCGCCAGAATCCGGGAGAACCCCGCCTGGAGAATGCTCTGGATGAGGAACTTCTCCACCAGCCCCTGGTCGGTGACCTGGGGGTCCAAAATGTCCTGGACGGCCGCCCGGGTCTGGGCGGTGTAGAAGCTGCCGATCTCCCGCACCTGCTGGATGTAGTTGGTGTAGAAGGCCGCCACCACCCCCTCCTCGTCGGTGGGCGAGGGGAGCAGCTTCTGCAGGCTGCCGATGCTGATGCCCTGCTTCAGGGTGAAGATCATGATCAGAAAGGCGATGTGGACCCGGTAATACCGCCGCTTCTCTGGGGCGGGCATCACCTTCAGCCGGACGTAGTTGTTGATGGTGGTGGGGGTCACCGGCTTGTCCTTCTGGTCCTCCACGGGGATGAAGTCCAGGTACTGGGCCAGCAGGGCAATGACCTGGTCCATGTACAGGCCGATGTCCGGCAGCTCCTTCCAGGCGGGGAGTTTGTAGTGGTTTAAGTACTCCTCCCACCGGATAAGCTTGTGGGTGATGAGTTCTTTGTCGTAGGGCATGGTGTCTCTCTCTTTCCGGCCCGGAAGGGCCCTGGCGCTGGGGGGATGGGACCGGGGCGGCAGCGCCCCGTTTTCCTGCTATAGTATACCACAAAGGGCCCCCAGGAACAACCGTTCCCAGGGGCCCTTTGTACACTTCTTGTATGGTGTATTAAATCTTTCCTGTCCCTCTACCGGATTCCATCCAGCCCGGTGAGGGCACGGGCGGTTTCCAGGTCCTTCCTGGCCACGTAGATGACGTACTGCCAGCTCTGGGCGGGGTCCTGGAAGAGGGCGCCGCTGCGCTCCCGGGTGCCCATGGAGAACACCGAGGGGGAAGTCCGGTCCATGGTGCGCACCTGGGAGGGGATGTTGTGCTGGTCCAGGATACGGACGATCTCCTGGCAGCGGTCCTGTTGGAACACCGCCGCCAGTTGGGCGCGGTTCAGGGGGGTAAGCATACGAATCTCCTTTCTGGCACAAAGGGGGACACGGACGGCGTGGGGCCTGGTCCTCGCGTCAGTCCGCCAAATGCACGCTGACCATGCGGACCGAGACGGGGAGACCCTCCTGGTCCGCCAGCGCCTCCGAACCATAGAGGTAGCGCACGTCCACCGTGTCTCCCTCCTGAATCCCTTCCTGCTGGATGGCGTCCGCGATGGTCTGGTCCATGGGGGAGCGCAATTCCGTCCCTGCGGGGAACCAGTAATCGTCATACCGGATGTCCTCGGAGAGGGAAACGGTGATAAAATCCTGTTCCAAACGGGTCACCGTTCCGGAAGTGTTGTATTCTCCGTCGACCAAATGGGGATTCGTCACCCGCCCCCAGCGGAAGGCGGTGACCTGGACGGGATCTCCGGGGATCAGGTCCCGGGCGCAGTCAAAGGAGAGGTACATGCCCACTGCGGGGTCCTCCACGTCGGTGCCGTAGTGGGTGCCGGTACGGGAGACATAGACCTCCTCCGCCTCCTGGACCACCCAGTCGGGGTAGAGGGGTTTGACCAGGAAGAAGTCCTCGCTGTAGTCCAGAAGCTCCCCGGTCATGGTCCAGTTCTCCAGGCCGAAACTCACCACCCAGACGGTGGGGGGATCGCCCGCTTCCACCGTGTCGCTGAGGAAGCAGCCACTCACCAGGTCCCCCACCTGGATGTCCTCTAGGGCCAACTTCTCCTGGATGGGCTCGTCGATGGGGAAGCGGAGGTCGGAACCCTCCGGGAAGAAATTCCCGTTGCATTCCACGTCCCGGGTGAGGGTCACGGTGACGTAGCCGTCCTCCAGGCTTTGGACAACGCCGCCCATGCCGATCTCGCCGCCTTCGGTGATGTCGGCTTCCGAGGGGTTCTCCTTCTGACAGCCCGCCAACCCCAGGGCAGCGGCCAGGACCAGGGCCAAAAGAAGGGGGAATCTGCATCGTTTCATAGGTGGTTCCTCCTTTCTAAACAGGGGTGACTCTGATAAGGTCACTCGTAGTCGGGGTAGGGATCTGCCACCTGCTGCCAGCGGAAGGCGGTGACCTGGACGGGATCTCCGGGGATCAGGTCCCGGGCGCAGTCAAAGGAGAGGTGGTGGGATCACTGGTCCAGGGCGAAATCCACCACCTGAACGGTGGGGGGATTTCCTGCTTCCACTGTGTCATCGAGGAAACAACCGACCACCGCATCCCCAACTTGGATGCCGTCCTCTGCCACGAATTGCTGGATGGCCTCATCCACCGGGAAGCGGAGGTCAGAGCCGGCGGAGAACCGGGTCTCCCCAACATCCACGGTTTTGTCCAAGGAGACCACAGCGTAGTCGCTCTCCAGACTGGTTAAGGTTCCGGTGAAACCGATCTCGCCGCCGGTGGTCTCCGATTGGTCGTCCTGGCAGCTAGCTAAGCCCAAGGTAGCGGCAAGAAGCAAGGCCAGGATCCATGGGAATCTGCGTCGTTTCATGGGAGGTTCCTCCTTTCGTCAATAGAAGGCCTTTGGTAAGGTCAATGTACCACAGAAACCGGAAAAGGGCAAGAGAATTTAGAAAAAACAACAAATCCCAAGGAGATCTCCCCCCTTGGGATTTGTTCTTCTTGGATAAAAGGCTTGGGGTTCAGGGGAGATAGTAGGTGATCTCCCCCTGGTGGTCGGCCAGGAGTTGATCTTGGTAGGCCTCCACCGCCTCCTGGGCCTCCTGGGACGGGTTCATGGGGTCATAAGGCAGGCTGTGGGCCTGGCAGTATTCCTCCATCACTGCCTCTTTCAGCTTCGCCTTGGCCAGGAAGCGGGGGGCCTGCCCTCGAAGGTCTGCCACGTATTCTTCGAAGGAGATCCCTGCACTGGCGCAGTAGTTGTCGATCTGTTCCTTCCCCTCCGGAAGTTCATAGGCAGTGTACACCGTCTCCTGAAGATATTGCTCGATCTCCTCCTGGGTGGGGGTGAGGCCCCGGGCCTCTGCCTCCTCTAAGAGAAGGGCGTTTTTCAGCAGGTCGTCCACCACCTCCCGGTCCGAGAGGGTGGCGGGGTCCACCCCGGCCAGGGCGGCCTGGGTCTGCTTTTGGTAGTCCACCACCGACCGCAGCACCGTCTGGTCCTTGTAGACCGCCAGCACGGGGTCATCGGGCGCCTCCGCCTGCTCCATCGCTTCCTCGTAATAGGTGCCCAGGGATTCTTCGACCGGGGTGTCCTCCGCACTTTGGGCGGCGGGGCTCCCCTGGCAGGCGGAGAGCAGAAGGGCGGCTGTCAGGCAGAGGGCCAGGGGAAGGGAACCGTTCATGGGAAGAACCTCCTTTCAGGATGTGCTTATGGGCGTGGTTTTCTCCGGCGGGCCAGGGTCAGGCCGGTCAGGCCGATGCACCACCCCAACAGGGAGGCGGCCGACACATCCAGAGATCCCTCCCTCTGGGACAGGGCGGGTACCCACCCGTGGGTGGCCCCCACGAACACCAGGGCGACGGCCAGCATGGCCAGGACCAGGGGGAGGTTCCCCTTCCGGGAGGCCCAGGTGCCCAGGGCGATAACGGGAAAGCTGACCAACAAGGCGAGGACGTACCAAGGCATACGATACCCTCCTTCCGCAAAAGGCTGTCGGGGGTTATTTCTCCTTGGGGGCGTGCCCTCTCTCGTCTGCGCTGTCCTCCCGCCGGTATCCCTGGACCATCACCAGAAGCCCCGCCAAGCAGGCGACCACTTCGCCGCCGGGGAAAAACAGCATATACTTCTCTGAGATCACAAACGCACACCCCAGCAGAAGAATCCCCAGACCCAGCAGGGACAGTTTTAAACCTTTCATCAACAGGCACCTCCGATTCTATGGGTGGGAAACGGGCGGATCGGCATCATTCTCTCGCTGGAAGGTCCGGGTCCTCCTTGTCCTTCTGGAGGAGCCAGGCGATCCGCCCCCCGGCTACGGCAATGGCCATGATGGGGCCCATTTCCGGTATGCCGCAGTAGGTTCCCAACACCGTCATGGCCAGGAACCCGAAGACCAGGGTGAGGAGAAAGGTTTTGCCGTCCATTTGGGGTGCTTCCTTTCTTCGGGAAACGCTTTCTATAGAATATAACGCACGAGCCCCCTAATTTGTGACAGAATTTCACAAAAAATTTTTCTTTTTTCAGCGCGGGCCCCAAAAAGCCCCTTCTACTTCCTATATGTCGCCACCCTGCCCCTTTCTTGCACCATTTCCAAAAAAATTTCTTCCTGTTTCCCTCGCCCCGGCAGCCCACCCCGCCCGCCGCAAAAAAATCCCCCGAACCCAAAAAATCCCGTGCGTTTTCTTTGGGAATATGGTAAGATAAAAAGAAGTCATTGGCAGGGGACGCCGTTCCCCGCTGTTTTTTCCGAAGGGAGTCCTGTTTCATGCGGAAATCTGTCCTGCTCCCCGCCCTGGCGGTGGCCGGCGGCATCGTCGGCCTGCTGGTGCGGCGGGTTTACCTGGCCAACGGGTTTGAGGTGGGCACCGGCCTGCCCATCGCCGGCGCCCCCAGCCTGTGGGCCATGGCCCTGGTGGCGGTGGCGGTGGTGGTGGTTCTGGCGGTGCTCTCCGCCGGGAAGCACCGGAACTTTGACCGCTGCTATGCCGAGGCCTTCCTGCCCCGGTCCCCCCTGTGCCTCACCTTCCAGCTGGCGGGGGTGGTGCTGCTGGCCATCGGGGGCTTTCTCGCCCTGGCCCACTGGGTGCAGAGCCCGGTGACCGACCTGGGCCAGCGCACCGTGAGCATCGCCTGGGCGGGACTGGGCATCCTGGCCCTGCTGGCCGCCGCGGGGATCTATTTTGTGACCCTGAAAATGCGCCGGGGCCAGCCCATCCTCACCGCCTGGGTCACCCTGCCGGGGTTTGCCGGGTGCCTGTGGATCATGTCCAACTATTACGAGAGCTGGGCGGCCAACCCCGTCCTGGGGCAGTACCTCATCCCCATGCTGGGGGCCCTGCTGTCCATGCTGGCCTGCTTCTTCATGGGGGGCTTTGCCTTTGAGAAGGGGCGGGTCACCGTCACCCTCACCCTGGCCCTGGCCGGGGGCGCCCTGAACCTGATGTCCCTGGCCGACGGCCTGCCGTTGGCGGACACCGCCCTGTACCTGGGCATGACCTTCTACCTCCTGGCCTCTGCCTCCGCCCTGGCGGACAGCGACGCCCGGCCGGAGACCGCCCCCACCTGCTCGGCTCACTGTGAAACCTGTGCCGGCTGCGCCCCCATGGGCACCCTGCCCCCCAAAGAGGAGAAAAAGAAGAAATCCGGCGGCGCGGCCTCCTGAGCCCCGCCTGTCTGAACGATCCCACAACAATCCGCCCCCCTGGGGCGTACGGAGGTTACGCAAACATGGAAAGAGATCAAAAAAAGAAGTTCTATATCACCACCCCCATCTACTACCCCTCGGACAAGCTCCACATCGGCCACACCTACTGCACCGTGGCCACCGACGCCATGGCCCGCT